>Ga0265297_10006748_pt1 | contig 16393 bp, 12 predicted proteins | sample Munlanlwell13791_FD_192502 | JGI IMG/M metagenome (GOLD analysis project Ga0265297, IMG submission 192502) | Leachate microbial communities from a municipal landfill in Southern Ontario, Canada - Leachate well 137-91 | ecosystem: Engineered > Solid waste > Landfill > Unclassified | place... | reverse complement strand
CCGGTCCCGCACGCTGGTGAAGCCACTCAGAGACAAATGGAAGTGGTTCGCCATTAAACAATAGCTCAGCACCGCCACGTCAAACTTCTCCGCAAACCGCTCCAGACGGTCCAGGAAAAGCGCATAATCCGCCTGGCTCCGGAACACCCGTTCCCGGCGGTTGCCCCGGTTGACCACATGATACAGGGCGCCTGGAAACTCCACCCGCAACGGCCTGGCCATGTCTCACCCCTCGCGTATCGTCGCCTCACCACCGCAATACCCATGGCCAGTACGTTACCGGTTCCTCGCTATTTTTCAAGATGTGCTTGATTGCGGAGGTGTGACCCCAATGACCCACGGCAGATGCAGCATCCGCTTCATGAACTGCGAGATCCGCTTGACCCCCCAGGTCGGCTCTGCCCGCTTCGCCTCCACCATCGTGGCCTTCACCGCAGCGGGGAGTTGCTGGCGGCCCGGCCGCAGGGCCCCGCCACCGGGGCGCAGGCCGGCCTCGCCGCTGGCCCGGTAGCGGCTGAGCCACTTGAACAGCGTGGCCTCCGAAAGGCCAGCCTCGGTGGTGATCGCCCGGATGGTCATCCCTTCCTCGACATGCATCTTCACCAGACGCAGGCGGAGATCGAAGGAACAGGCCAGGCCGGCTGGCCGCTGGGAACGACAGCGCTTCTTCCTTGGACGCGGATTTTTTCGCGCGCGCTCGCCCGACGCCGGGCGCAACCCCTTGGTCCGTCAGGCCAGAACCTTCGTCCTGGCCTTCTTCTCCCCCCTCAATACGTTCCAGATCTTCCTCTGGAACTCCATCCAGCAGGACTTCTTTCCCTTCCATGGTGACATCTCCTTCTGGTTCCCAGGGGAACCACTTACGGAGTGTCACCGAATTCCAACTATCCCGGAAGGCTCATTATCTGGTAGTTAGCACACATTGCCTGACGCGCTGCCCGTCAAGGCAATCCGGCAAAAAACCGGCAACCGACTTGCCGCTAGACATTCGCCGGTCCAGGATGTATTTTGTGATCTTGACGCGACCGCATGAAACGGTGACGCCGCCGCCCCGTGTGCAACCCGATCCAGACGGCGTCAAAACATCCAAAACCAGTCAAGGCGCCGGGCGGGCGCCACAGTCGGCACCAGGAGTCAACAGATCATGGCGTTAAGTCAGGAACAGGCCGCTACCGCGGTTGCAACGTTGCGAAAAATGTTGGATCTGCTGGGGATTGAGGCAGCAGTGGAGGACGGCGGCGGGGCCGAAGGCGAAGCCGTGCTGCGCATCCGCACCACCGACGCCGGCCGGGTCATCGGCCGCAACGGCCAACATATCGACAGCTTGGAACTGCTGCTCAACCGGATCGCCAAGAAACAGGACGAAAACGCCCCCTTCATCAAGATTGATGTCGAAGGCAGCCAGCGCCGCGGCGGCACCGAGGCCGGCCGCAGCCCGGCCCCGACTGGCGACCGTGGCGGCGACCGTGGCGGCGACCGTGGCGGCGACCGTGGCGGCGACCGTGGCGGCGAGCGCGGCGGCGAACGCCGCGGCCGCGGACCCCGCTTTGAGCGCGGCGGCGAACGCCGCGCCCCGCGTCCGGAACGGGACGGCCAGGGGGAAGGCGGCGACACCGCCGACGCCGTGAGCCGGATGGCGCTGGACACCGCCAAGGAAGTCAAGCGGTGGGGCGACCCCAAGACCATCGGCCCGTTCAACGCCGGTGAGCGCCGCGCCATCCACCTGGCCATCAAGGACATCACCGGCATCGTCGCCGAAAGCGGCCCCGATCTGGGCGGCAACCGGAAGAAGATCACCATCCAGGTGGGAGACAGCAGCCAGAGCGCCGCGGGAACGGAGGCGGCACCTGCCGGGGAGGCCCAACCGTGAAGAATCCGGAGATGGACCAGTTCATGGCCAGCTTCCCCTGTGAGGGGCTGACCTTTGACGATGTCTCGCTTGAGACGCGCTACGCCGATTTCCTGCCCGACAACACCGACATCGCCTCGCGGTTCAGCCGCAACATCCCGGTCAACGTCCCGTACATCAGCGCCGCCATGGACACCGTCACCGAGACGGAAATGGCGATTGCCATGGCGCGCCTGGGCGGCCTGGGGGTCATCCACAAGAACCAAACGGTCAAGTCCCAGGCCGACCAGGTCTCCAAGGTCAAGCACTACCTGAACGGCCTGATCATGAATCCGGTGGTGTTCACCCAGGACATGCTGCTGTCCGATGTGATGGCTGAAAAGGAGCGCAAGAAATACCAGTTCAGCGGTTTCCCGGTGACCGACGGCGAGGGGCGGCTGGCCGGCATCATCACCGCCCGCGACATGAAGTTCCTCACCTCGATGGACGTGCCGCTGGCGCAGGTGATGACCTGCAAGCTGGTCACCGCCCGGCCGGACACCACGCTCCGCGAAGCGTACAACATCATGATGAAGCACAAGGTGGGCAAACTGCCCATCGTTGACGCCGACGGCCGCCTCAAGGGGTTGTACAGCTTTCAGGACACCAAGACGCTGATCAAGGCCCTCGAGCCGGCGGTCAACCGCGACGAAGGACACCGCCTGCGGGTGGCCGCCGCCGTCGGGCCCCATGACGACAAGCGCATCGACGCCTTGGCCGCGGCCGGCGTTGACGTGCTGGTGGTGGACACGGCGCACGGCCACAGCAAGGGCGTGATCGACACCGTCCGGGAGCTCAAGGCGCGCCATCCCCAAATCGACGTGGTGGCCGGCAATGTGGCCACCGCCGACGGCGGCAAGGCGCTGGCGGACGCCGGCGCCGACGCCATCAAGGTCGGCATCGGCCCCGGTTCCATCTGCACCACCCGCGTGGTGGCCGGCGTCGGGATTCCGCAACTCACCGCCGTCTACCGGGTGCGCCAGGCCGTGGGCGACACCCTGCCGGTGATCGCCGACGGCGGCATCGTTTATTCCGGCGACGTGGCCAAGGCGCTGGCCGCCGGCGCCAGTTGTGTCATGATGGGCTCCGCCCTGGCCGGCACCGAGGAAAGCCCGGGCGAACGCATCCTGCACCAGGGACGCACCTACGTGGTCTACCGCGGCATGGGCAGTCTGGAGGCGATGAAGGCGCACCGGGGCAGCCGGGAACGCTACGGCCACAGTGACGTCGACAACTCGGACCAGATTGTCCCCCAGGGCATCGAAGGGCTGGTCCCCTATCGGGGCCGGGTGGGCGACGTGTTGCGCCAGTACATCGGCGGCCTGCGCTTTTCGCTGGGCTACTGCGGTTCCCGCAACCTCGCCGAGCTACAGGCCACTGCCCGCTTCGTGCGCGTTTCCGCCGGCGGCCTCAAGGAGGCGCATCCGCATGACGTGAAGGTGCTCAAGGACGCCCCCAACTACCGCGCCAGCTAATGGCCGGTACCGGGACGGAAACCATGCTTCCGTTCATCATCATCTTGGCGGTTCTGACGGCGTTGCCGGTGCTGACCCTGGCCCTGCTGCTGGCCTCCTTTCTTCCGCTTTGGCTCCAGGCCCGGGCCTCGGGCGTGCCGGTGCCGTTGCTGGAAATGGCCTTCATGCGCCTGCGGCGGGTGGATCCCGAGCGGATCATCAATGCCGGCATTGTGCTGGCAAAGGCGGGGCAGCCGACCCCGCGCGGCCAGCTGGAGGCCCACCTGCTCGCCGGCGGCAACCTCGAGGCGGTGACCGACGCCCTGGTCGCCGCCCAAAAGACCGGCCTGGCGGTGGATTTCGCCAAGATCGCCGCCCTTGACCTGGCCGGCCGCAACGTGGTGGCGGCGGTCCGGGGGCGGGTCAATCCCCAGGTGCTGGCCGTGCCGCCGGCCAACGCCCCCGTTCCGGTCATCGCCGGCGTCTGCCAGGACGGCATCCGCCTGGGCGTCCGCGCCCGCGTCACCGTGCGCACCAATCTGGACCGGCTGGTCGGCGGTGCCGGCGGCGACACCGTGGCGGCCCGGGTCGGCGAAGGCATCGTCGCCGCCATCGGCCGCGCCGCCAGCCACAAGGATATCCTGGCCGAACCGGAGCGCATTTCGCGCCATCTGCTGGAACGCGGCCTGGACAGTGGCACCTGTTTCGAAATCCTGTCGGTGGACATTGCCGCCGTAGACGTGCTGGACAACATCGGCGCCCGGCTGGCCGCCGACCGGGCTGAAACCGACAAGCAGATCGCCCAGGCCCACGCCGAGGTGCGCCGCGCCACCGCCGTGGCCGCCCGCCATGAAATGCGCGCCCGCACCATCCACAGCCATGCCGGCGTCATCGCCGCCAGCTGCCGGCTGCCGCTGGCCGGCGCCGCCGCCTTCCGCGAAAAGAATTTCGGCCGCCGCATTCCCATCCCCCCCGCATCCCACAGCCGCCTCAAGTGGCGGCTGCGTTCCGATTAGGTTACGGTACCGCTTTTACCAGCGTACGCCGCCGCTGGCCGGCTGCGCCGGCCAAAACCGGCCTTTTCACTCCACAACCAAGCCCAGCATCCCCCCTGCAGACAGGCCATGAAAAAAGCAAAAATCGACACCACTCTCGACTGGGAAAACCTGGGTTTCAGCTATCGCCCCACCCATTGCCACATCGAACATGTGTGGCGGGACGGCGCGTGGGGGCCGGGCCGGCTGGAGAGCGAGCCGTTTCTGAAACTGCACATCGCCGCCACCGCCCTGCACTACGGCCAGGCGGCGTTTGAAGGGCTCAAGGCGTTCTGCTGCAAGGACGGGCAGATCCGCATCTTCCGCCCGGAGATGAACGCCCGGCGCATGAACATGACCGCCCGGCGCACCTGCATGCCGGAAATCCCCGAGGCCCTGTACCTCGACTCCATCCGCCAGGTGGTCGCCGCCAACCGTGATTTCGTCCCCCCCTATGGCACCGGCGGCTCGCTGTACATCCGTCCGCTGCTGTTCGGCTCCGGCGCCCAGATCGGCGTCAGCCCGGCCCAGGAATATGTCTTCCTCATTTTGGTGACCCCGGTCGGCGCCTACTACAAAAGCGGCCTCAAACCGGTGCGCGCCGTCGTCGTTGACGATTATGACCGCGCCGCGCCGCTCGGCATGGGGCACGTCAAGGTCGGCGGCAATTACGCCGCCAGCCTGGAACCGCACATCCGGGCGCATCACGAGGGCTTCGCGGTCGAATTGTACCTGGATGCCAAGGAGCACAAGTACATTGAGGAGTTCGGCACCTCCAACTTCATCGGCATCACCCGCGACGGGCGTTACGTCACGCCCAAGTCCCACTCCATCCTGCCCAGCATCACCAACGACACCCTGCAGGCCATCGCCCGCGACCTCGGCCTGACCGTCGAAGCCCGCCCCGTGGCCTTCAGCGAACTCGAGACCATGGCCGAGGTCGGCGCCTGCGGCACCGCCGTGGTCGTCACCCCGGTCAACGAGATCGTCCGCGGCAACCAGACCTTCCGCGTCGGCCCCGAGGACGGCTGCGGTCCGGTGCTGGAAAAGCTCTACAAGCAGGTCACCGCCATCCAGTATGGCGAGGTGCCGGACGTCCACCACTGGTGCGCCACGCTCTGACGGGGCGTGATGCGTGATGCGTGATGCGGGATGCGGGAATCAGAACCGGTTCTTCCGAGCCGGGAACGCCGCAACCACCGGGAACCGGACTTGGCCGGTCAAAGACGGGACTCGCCGTCACGAATGGTCCGGGGTCATTTCGCCTTGTCGGCCAGCTTGGCCAGCAAGTCGATTATCTTGTCATATTTCTGTTCCAGCCGTTCCATGTGCTCAACGGCCCGTTGCTGGTAGGAGTTGTTCCTTTTCATGCTCAGCTTGAGGATGACGTACAGGCCAAGGAAGAGGAAAACCATCGGCAGCAGGCTTTCCACCAGGCGGTAGCCGGCGCCCCCCGCCTCCTCGGCCTCCTGGGCCATGGCCGAAAACGGGAGCACGGCGAGAACGCCGCAGGGGAACCATTTGCTGATCATCGTCATGTTCATTTCCCTTTTTCTGAACCGCGGATGACGCGGATTGGCAATCCAAACCGTCGCGACCTCAGCCCTTGACGGCGCCGGCGGTCAGTCCCTTGATGAACAGCTTCATTGAGGACAGGAACAGGAAGATCACCGGCAGCGAGGCGATCATGTAACCGGCCATCAGCGGTCCCCAGAACTTGATGTATTCGCCGGCCATCCGCAGCAGCGCCACGGTCACCGGCAGCTTTTCATAGTCGCGGATGACGATCAAGGGCATGATGAAGTCGTTCCAGACGGTGACAAAGTTCATGATGCCGACCGTGCCGAGGATTGGGCCGGACATCGGCATGACAATGGTCGTGAACTGCTGCCAGTGGTTGGCGCCGTCAATTTCGGCCGCCTCAAACAGGGCGTGGGGAATGTCCTCGACGAACGAGCGCAGCACAAAGACGGCAAAAATCTGGCCGGATGATGCGCCGACGATGATCAGGGACGACAAGGTGTTGAGCAGATTCATGTCCTTGAGCAGGATGAACAGCGGAATGAGGTTGGCAATGGCGGGCATCATCATGAGCACGAGAATGGCATTCCAAAAGAGCCCGGAAAGCGGCATCTGATAACGGGCGAAGAAATAGGAGGCGCCCAAGGCCAGCATCAGGGTCAGGCTGGTGGTCGCAATGGACAGGAAGATGCTGTTGGCCAGACAGGGGCCAAGGGCGTTCCAGGCGTCCACCCAGTAATGCCAGCGCAGAACGGTCGGCAACCCCGCGGGATTGATGTAAAACTCCTGGTTGGTCTTAAAGCTGACCACAATCATGATGTACATGGGCAGGAACGCCGCCGCCAGCACGGCCCAAATGGTGGCGTGCTTGAGGGTGCGCAAGCCCCACTCGGCGGCCTTGCCCATGGGATTGACGCGGTCCCGTGCGGTGGCCACCGCGGCTGACCGGCCAACCGCCTGCCGGGCCTCCCGCCAGGCCACCCACCGTTGCCGCGGCCAGGACAGGATGCCGTAGGGGAACCCGAGCAGCAACAAACCGGCCGCCAGCGCGACAAACCGGCATTCGCCAAAATAGAAATGGCTCCCCGCCAGGATGCCGCCTCCCAGCCCCAGGGCAACCAGCCGGACCCGCAGACGCTGCCCCGAGGCCAGGTCGGCCCACTGCGCCAGCACGTTGCTGAACTTCTGGAGAATCATCAGGATGAGGGTGAGGATGATGCCAATGGCGCAGGCATACCCCATGTCCTGGTCGATGAACGCCTTGCGCAACATGAACAGGGCCGGCACCGTCGCATTGCCGCCGGGACCGCCGGTGATGCCGGCCAAGGCCAAAATCATGCCGGCGTCCTTGATGGTCTCGATGATGGCCATGATGACGACAATGCGGAGGGAACCGGCCAGCATGGGAAACTCGATGCTGGAGAACTTGCTCCACCAGCTGACGCCGTCCACATCGGCGGCTTCATAGATCTCCTTGTCAATGCTCTGGAGCTTGGCCAGGTACATCAGCACGGCGAACGAGCCAACCCAGGGAAAGCCCCAGATCACACAGGCGGCAATGATCAGTTTCGGATCCCCCAGCCAGGCCGGCTGCTGGCCGGCGAAAAACACCCCCCAGTGGAACAGGCTGTGATCAAGCCAGATGAGGACATTCATCAGGCCGCTGGCGTCCAGCAGCCGGTTGAGGAAGCCGGTGGTGGCCTCAAAGAAGAAGGACCGCCAGATCAACACCACCACGATGCCGGGAATGACCATGGGGACAACGAACAGGCAGCGGTAGAAAAACTGCAGCCGGTCGCTGGAACAGCGGTGGATGCAGACCGCCACCGCCACGGCGGGGATCATCTTGGCCAAATTCCAAATGCCCAGGGTGAAGGCCAGTTCGAACGACCGCCAAAACTCGTCGTTCTTCAGCAGCGAGGTATAATTGTAAAAACCGCGGTACTCGGAAATGTCGGCGCCGTTCCAGCGGTAAAAGCTATGAAAAATACCGCTGAGGGCCGGATAGTACTGGAACATGCCGATCAACACCAGCATGGGAACAACGAAGAGATAGATCTCCCAATTGTGCCTGACATGCTTCCAATGAAGTACGCGACCAGCCATGAGTTCGCCTTATCTCATTAGGTGCAGGGTTGTCATTCTGCGTTCAGTTCACCGGCCGGGGACGGCCGGTGCCGGTTGCCCGTCCGCCTTTTCCCGCACTTGGCGGCGGATGTTGTCCAGGGCGGCCGCGGAATACGCATAGGGCGCCAGGGGCTTGCCCCCCGCCTTGATCATGGTCACCAACCGCCAGCGGTTGAGCTCGCCCCCAACCAGATCCAGACTGCCGTTCCGGTACTTGCGCCAGGCCACCCGACAGCCCTGGGTGCCGGGGTTAGATTCCAACGCATCCATGCGCCGGACGGCGCTGATGCGTTCCGTGGCCGGAGCCGACCGGCGCCAGTCCTTCTGCTGCTCGTCAAAATCCTCGGCGCCCTTGGTCTTGTAGTAGGCGGCCAGTTTGTCCAGAAAGTCGTTCAGCCCGATTTGCTTCACCTGGAACAAGCTGTACATCTGGGAGTAAAAGACCGAGGTGTTGCCGCCCAAATTGTAGTTGAAGTTGCCGAGGATGCCCTCGGTGGTGGGTTTGAACTGCTTGAGGATCTCGGTCATTTCGGTGTTTTTGATGGCCGGAATCCAGCCGACGCGCCGGTTGAACACCTCGTTGCCGCGCTTGCTGGCCAGGAACAGCAGGAAATCAACGGCCACGGCGGGGTGGCGGCTGAACTTGGTGACGGTGAAATTGAACCCCGCCGACGGCTTCTCAAAGCGCGGCGACGGAATCCAGTGGCCATAGTCCGGATCCTCCGGCGCGGGAATGGGAAAATCCGCGATGCCCACTTCAAACTTGCCTTCGGCCTGGGTGATCAGGCTCCCCACGTCCCAGGTGCCGGTGGGAATGAACACCGCCTGCTGGCGGGCGAATTTGAACACACCCTCGTCGCGCGTCAGCCCCGTAAACCCCGGCTGCATGTGCGACGTGATCTGCCGGGCCAGTTCAAAGCGTTTGCGGATGGCGGGCGTCTTGCTCAGGTCAAGCAGGCCCAGGGCGGAGGCCGCAAACAGCTCGTCCGTGCCCACATAGTAGTCCCGGTTGAAGTCAGCCACCTCGAACAGGCGCCAGGTGGCCAGGTCGAGCACCGCCCCGTCCCAATACCCGATATGATACTGGGAGCCGACCACCGGCGTGTAGCACAGGGTGGTGCCGGGAATCTTCGTCGCCGCAATCCGCTGGCAGTCCGCCATAAAGCCCTGCCAATCGGACGGCGGCGTCTCCTTGCCGGTGAGCCGGCGGTACAGGTCCCGGTTGTAGAACAGCCGCTGCGCGAACTGGCTCAACGGAACGTTCATGTATTCCTTAAGCTCCGGGATATAACTTTGGATCATGCCGTCCTTGTAGGTGTTGCGCAGCGAGGTGTTTTCAAACTCGGTGCCCTGGTTGTAGGGATTGGGCCGGTTGACCAGGTCGGAAAAACGCAGGCAGTATCGATTGTAATAACTGACGGTGATGGCCGGCGGCAACCCGAGCCCCATTTCAATGATGTCCGGTGCCGTGCCGCCCATGAACTGGGTGCTGCTCCATTGCCCGTAAACGCCTTCCGGAATCGCCTCCTGGACAATCCGCACCCGAGGATGCTGCTTTTGGTATTCGGCGGCCATTTCATTGAGGCCGATACGCACGCCGGGCTCCAGTTGCCAGTGCCCAATGCGCAGCACAATCAGGCCGTCGTCGCGGTCCCGCCGCATCACATGCATCGCCACGGTGGCCGCGGCCCAAACAAAGGCCAGCACGATCACCGCCGGAGCAAACCACTTGTTCCCAAAGGCGCGCAGCGTTCCAGATTGAGGCTCCCTGCCAGCCATGCTACTTCACCCCTTTTGCCGCCCGGGCCAGCTCTTTTTCCATCCGCTCCATGCGCGCCAGTGCGCATTTGGCCCCGTAGGAACGCGCCTCCACATCATATTCCGCCAGGATCATCCGGTAATATTTGCGGGCGAGGGCGAAGTCCCCGAGGCGAAACTCGGCCAGGGACGCGATTTCCCAGCACTGCCGGGCGCGGTCGTCGGTCTGCGGCGCCAACGTGTCCTGCTGATACTGCTCCATCATGGCGATTTTGACCTTGATCAGGTCGGCCGGCCGGTCGAGGATCTCATAACACATGGCGCGGAACGGCTGGGTGTTCCCGGCGTGCAGGTCGTTCGGGTGCGCCTGGTCGAACGCGTCCAGTTCCGCAAGGGCGACCGTGGCATCTTCCGGCTTGAAATCAACCAGGCGCAGGGCGATGGCGTACAGACGCGCCTCCTGGCCCGCGGCATGACGGGGAAACCGCCAGTAGACCCGGTTATAGGCTTCGCGCACCGCCGCATAATCGGGCACCACGTCCCCCCCCATCAGATGGGAGAGGCGGGCGAGAGCCAAGGAGCTCCAGGCGGCAATATTGGGATCGGCCGTGGCCACCGCGGCCTGCTCAAAAAACGGCTCGGCCCGCTGGCTGTTGCGGGTGATGGTCCCCCCCGCCGTGCTCAGCCAAATCGTCATGCCGCGACCGTACAAGGCCCGCTGACGGTCCGCCGAATCCGGCTTGCTCAGGGCGGCGGCGCGACGAAACGCCGCCTCCGCCAACGGGTAATCCCCCAGCTTGAACAGGTCCCAGCCCTCGCTCAACGCCTCACTGGAACTGGACAGGCGGCGCGCCGGAGAACAACCGGACAAGGCCCACAGGCACACCAGCCCCGCAATGATCCGGCCCGCGTTGAAGCTCCACCTGCTCCCTGACCTCATGTTGCCCATCCTGTGACCGGGTGTGGAAAACCACGTCTGCCGCATCGACAAAACACGGGCGCAAAAAACGCGCGCAAAACAGTCGGGCGACTGTACCCCGTCACGGGGCAAAAGCAAGCGATTGCCAAGATGATGGCCACGCCGTTGCCCGGCATCAGCCAAAACGGCCGGTGATGTAATCCTCGGTCTGCTTGCACACGGGGTTGGTGAAGATGCCGCGGGTCGGGCCATATTCGACCAAGTTGCCCTCGTAGAGGAACGCCGTGTAATCCGAGACCCGGCCGGCCTGCTGCATGTTGTGGGTGACGATGATGATGGTGAAGTCGCGGCGCAGGTCCACAATCAGCTCTTCAATGCGCGCTGTCGACCGCGGATCGAGGGCGGAACAGGGTTCGTCCATCAGGATGACGTCGGGGCGGACCGCAATGGCGCGGGCAATGCACAGCCGCTGCATTTGGCCGCCGGACAGGCCGAGGGCGGACTCGTGCAGGCGGTCCTTGACCTCCTCCCACAAGCCGGCGCCGGACAGGCTCGTCTCGACCGCCTGATCCAAGGCGTCGCGCTGATTGACCCCCGCAATGCGCAGGCCGTACACCACGTTTTCGTAAATGGATTTGGGAAAGGGGTTGGATTTCTGAAACACCATGCCGACGCGGCGGCGCAGTTCAATGACGTCCAGGCCGGGGTCGTTGATCTCGGTCCGGTCCAGGGTCAGGCTGCCGGTCACCCGCACGTTGTCGATCAGATCATTCATGCGGTTGACGCAGCGCAACAGGGTGGACTTGCCGCAGCCGGAGGGCCCGATCAGCGCCGTGACCTGCTGGCGGGAAAGGCCCATGCTGATGCCGTGCAGCGCCTCCGACTGCCCGTAAAACAGGCGGAGGTTGCTCATGGCAATGACCGGTTCAGCGACCGTGCAAATGGCGGAATGTTCCATGGGACTGTTCACACTTCCAAACCTGGGCTCACACGAAGGTGCGAAGACACGAAAACGCCATCACGCGATCCCCCATGGCGGACTTCGCGCGGTTTTTTTCGTGGCTTCGTGATTTCGTGTGAAACGGTTGCATGAGGGGGGTCAGAAGGAACCGAGGGTGTAGCGGCGTTTCATGGTGTTGCGCAGGCGGATGGCGGCGGCGCTCATCACCAGCACGATCAGGACCAGCAACAGGGTGGTGACGAACACCATCGGCTTGGCCGCCTCGACATTGGGCGACTGGAAGCCGATGTCATAAATATGAAACCCTAGATGCATGAACTTGCGTTCCAAATGGATGAAGGGGTACTGCCCGTCCAGCGGCAGGGCCGGGGCCAGCTTGACCACGCCGGTGATCATCAGCGGCGCAACCTCGCCGGCGGCGCGGGCCATGGCCAGGATGAACCCGGTCATGATGCCGGGCGAGGCCATGGGCAGCAGCACGCGGGCCAAGGTCTGCAGCTTGGTGGCGCCCAACGCCAGGGACCCTTCCCGCACCCCCTTGGGAATGGCGCCCAGCGCCTCCTCGGTGGCAACGATGACCACGGGCACGGTGAGCAGGGCCAGCGTCAGGCTGGCCCACAGGATGCCGCCGGTGCCCAGGGTGGGCGTGGGCAGGCGCTCGGGAAAGAACAGGCGGTCCAACGCGCCGCCAACGCCGTAGACAAAGAAGCCCAGTCCGAAAATGCCGTAAACAATCGACGGCACACCCGCCAGGTTGTTGACGGCGATGCGCACCGTGCGCACCAGCCAGCCGTCCCGGGCATACTCGCGGAGATAGACGCCGGTGACCACCCCCAAAGGAAAGGAGAAGATGCTCATGAGGAACACCATCATCACCGTGCCGACAATGGCCGGAAACAGGCCGCCCTCGGTGTTGGATTCGCGCGGCTCGCCGAAGAGCAGTTCCCACAGCTTGCCCGCATAGAACCACGCCTTGGCCGCCCCCCCCATGGCGTTGGGCCGGCTGGCGCGGACCACGTCAACCAGGGGAGTGCGGATCTCGCGGCCACCCGCATCGGCCACCACCACCGTCCGCCGACGCAGCTCGGCGGCCAACCGGTCAAACGCGCCCACCCGCAAGGCGAACTCCGCCTTCAACTCGGCCTGCCGGGCCCGGATCTTGGCCGCCGCCGGATTATCGTCGCGGACGCCGCGGTAGCGCATCTTGGCCGACCGCAGGCGCAAACTTTCCAGCCGGCCGCCAAGCGAGTTGAGCTCCTGCTGCACACGGTCCATGGGACGGCGGTCCAGGCGCGCCTGGCGCAGGGCGGCCTGGAATTCCTCCCAGGTGGCCGGGCGGGCGCCGGCGCCCAGGTCGAGCGCCCGCAGGAACCCGTGAACGTTGCCGTACTCGCGGCGCTCCAGCACCACGGCGTCGGCCGGCTGGCTGGAGGCGCGGATGTCGCGCGTGTCGAGCCAGCGGAAGTCTAGGCCGTACAAGTCGCGGTTGGCGATCTTGACCTGGAGGCGGCGGGAGCCGGTTTTGGGGTCGCGGCTTTCCCGCTGCACCACCCCCATCACCGCCGGCCCCTGGCGCAGCTCGAACAGAGTTTGCCGGGCGGGCCAGAACACCGCAACGCCGTTGGCCGTCACCACCATCACCAGCAGGGTGACCATGAGCAGGACGGCGGCCAACGCCGCCCCGCTGAGCCAGATGAACGGCTCACCCTCGCGCCAAAAGCCGCCTTTGCGTTGTTGTGATGTCATCGCCATTTAAAACTGCCCATATTTTTTGCGCAGACGGTGGCGGACCAGTTCGGCCGTGGTGTTCAAAACCGAGGTCAGCAGGAACAGCAGCACGGCGGACAGGAACAGGACGCGGTAAAGAGTGCCGCCGGCCGGCGCCTCGGGGATCTCCACCGCAATGTTGGCCGACAGGGTGCGCATGCCGTTGAACGGGCTCCAGTCGAGGATCGGCGTGTTGCCGGTGGCCATCAGCACGATCATGGTCTCGCCGACGGCGCGGCCGAAGCCGATGATGACGGCGGCGAACACTCCGGGGCTGGCCGACGGCAGGATCACCCGCCACACCGTCTGCCACCGGCTGGCCCCCAGTGCCAGCGAGGCGGCCTGAAGGTTTTTCGGCACATTGGAAAGGGCGTCCTCGGCGATCGTGAAGAGAATGGGGATGACCGCAAAACCAAGGCCAAAGGCAATGATCAGACTGTTGCGTTGGTCGTAGCGCATGCCCAGCACCCGGTACAGCCACTGCCGGGCATCGCCGCCGAAACAGAGCTGCTCCACCCACGGCCCCGCTCCCCAGGCGGCCCAGGCCGTCACCAGCAGCACGGGAATCAGAATCAGGAACTCGCGGCCGCGCTCCAGACGCTTGCCCCATTGACAGCGGCGCACCCCCTGCCAGGCCGCCATGAACAGGATAAGGACTGGCGGCAGGATCACGGCGAACAGCCCCACCGCCACCAGCCCCGCCTCCACCCGGGGCGCCAGCCACAGGGCGATAAGAAAGCCGATGACCACCGATGGCACGGCCGCCATGATCTCGACCGCCGGCTTGACCACTCCCCGCACTTCCGGAGTGGCGAACTGGCTGGTATAGATCGCCCCCAGCAGGGCGGCCGGCACCGCAAAGGCCAGGGCGAACAGGGTGGCCTTGAGGCTGCCGAACATCAGGGGGATAAAGCTCAGCTTGGGCTCAAAGTCATCGGAGGCGGAGGACGACTGCCAGACCTCGGCCGGCTGGTTGTAGTTCTCGTAGTGCACCTTGCCAAACAGCACCGTCCAGCTCACCTCCGGATGGGGATTGGCGATGCGCCAGAGCTGAAGTTGGCCGGCAGCGTCAAGGGAAAGCGCGCCAGTGCCGCGGGCGTTGGCCCGGTATATGCGGAACGGCAGTTTCCCGCGCAACGCCAGCAGGTTGCGTTCGCTGGTCAGGTAATCCAAATGCACGGTGCCGGCGGCATCCAGGCTCCACAGGCACTTGTTATGGGCGGCGGCTTCAATGCGGACGACCGGCCCGGGGTGCCGGGCCAGCGTGTGGATCAAGGCCAGCCGCGGTTCCAGGCCGGGGTCCGAGACGACCGGCATCCAGGTGGTCAGCCCGCCCGTGGCATCGCCAATCGCCAGCGACAGGTCCCCAAACACCAGGCCCAGGGCGGTGATGGCGCGGCCGTCCCGGAATGCCGTCAGGCGGTCCAGCAGGCGCGGGGTCTCCCCGCTCAGATCCCACCGCAGCAGGTGCCCGTTGCCGGTGCCGGCATACAGGGTTGCCCCCGCTTTGTCCAATGCATAGGCGGACACCATACCAAGGGGGTCGTCCGCGATGATGGCGGCCTGGCTGGCCGTGCGCTCCGTGCCGTCGGGGAGCGTTTCCGGCCGGTCGCGCTGGAGCAGGAAGCGATTGCCGGGCAGCCAGAAAACGCCCAGCACCCCGTCACCCTCTCCGGGCCGCAGACTGGCCGCCAGCGGCGCCCCGGCCGCCGGCGTCATGCTGCCCATTGGCACCACGCGGTGCCGGATCACCCGGCCGCCGGCAGAAAACTCCGGGGTGAACACCACCCGCGCCAGCGTGGCCGTGCCATTCTCCCACAGCAGGGTCAGCTGGTCGTCCGCCCCCACCTCAACCGTTTTGACGCCCACGCCCGGCCGCGGCGGCCGGAGAGGCACGCCATCCAGAAACTGGCCGCCCGGCAATGAAAAGAAGGTCAGCCGCCCGGACCGGTCCAGCGCATACCCGGTCTCCAGATATTCGTCCAGTCCCAGCGCCAGCAGCTCCCCGGCAGGCACTCCGCCGGGCAACGGCAGCCGGGCCGTGACCTCGGCCCGGGCCGGCCGGAACAGCGGCAACGCCACCGACACGATCAGCACCAGCATCAACGCCACGCACCCGATCACCCCGATGCCGCCGGCACCAATCAGCCACCGGGCCATCCGGTCGCGGCGCTTGGCGCGTTTGAGAACCTGCGGATTCATGCCCCCAAAGTAAGCGCCGATTATTAGCCGCCGATGAGGACCGCGTGAATCTTCGGTCAAAAATCGTGGGCGGCCTGATACATGGCCAGAACATTCGCAACCGGACTGTTGTCCTGCAAACAATGCGTCGGCGCGAACAGGTAGCCGCCGCCGGGCATCATGACGTCCATTGTCTCGCGGACACTGCGCGTCACCGCCTCCGGCGTGCCGGTGGCCACCGGGCCGGCGGTGCTGATGCAGCCGTGGAAGGCCAGCCGGCCGCCGAACCGCGCCTTGAGATACGCCGGCGCCATGTTGGCCGCCTCGGGCTGTAGGGTGTCCACTGCATCAACCCCCATCTCAATGAAATCCTCATACGCCCAGCTGCTCGAACCGCAGGTATGCACCATGACCGGCAGGCCGTACGCCTTGGCCAGATCAATGACCCGTTGGTGCCGGGGCCGGATCTGCCGGCGGAACAGTTCTAGGCTGAGGATCGGCGCGATCTGGGTGCCCAAATCTTCGCCCATCCAAATGAAGTCAAGCTCCCGGCCGACCTGTTCGAGGGTGCGCCGCAGCATCTCCAGTTGCAACTCCAGCTTGCGGTCGATCAGGCGCAGGCCGGCCGGATCTTCCGTAATCAGATCCACCAGCACCTGTTCCATGCCGCGCAGCATGCCGGTGCTGTTGATGACGTCCGGCAGACCGGCCCCGCCGTAGTAGACGGCATTGGGCCGATGCTGCCGGCACTGCTCGCGCAAGGTGCTGTAATCGTAGTCGTCG
>Ga0265297_10006746_pt1 | contig 16395 bp, 11 predicted proteins | sample Munlanlwell13791_FD_192502 | JGI IMG/M metagenome (GOLD analysis project Ga0265297, IMG submission 192502) | Leachate microbial communities from a municipal landfill in Southern Ontario, Canada - Leachate well 137-91 | ecosystem: Engineered > Solid waste > Landfill > Unclassified | place... | reverse complement strand
AGGAAACGGCCGAAATTAATGCATTAAGAATAAGGAAAAATAAATTCCGGGGGAGTAAACTCCCAAAAAGGATTGATACGGACAACATGGCCAGTGTAGACAATCCGGGTTTGAGAACTGAAGACATGAAATCAAACTTTATATATTTTCTGACTATGAGCACCGGAACAAAAGAAGTGAGGGCAATAATTCCGGTAGCATAGGCCACACCTAAATAATGGAAACGGATAGCCATAACCGGAGTAATTATCCAGGTGAGAACGGTCCACATAATCATTAGATAAGTATTAATTTTTACCTTGCCAAGTGCATTTAAGACGCTGGTCATCGGGGTGGATACTCCTGCCAGAGCGCTGTTAAAACAGTATAAAGTCAGGGGAATTAAAGCCACTGCCCATTTGTCATACCTGGGAATGAGGTTCACCAATTGGGGCGCCAGCACTGCCATACCTCCAACAATAGGAAAAGTCAGAAAACTAATGAAAAAGAGCATTTTTTCTATGCCATGTTTTAACTCCTGAGGGTGGTCCTGAAGCCGACTAAAACTGGGAAAGGTCACCTTGGTGACATTGTCCATAATAAAACGCAAAGGTTTTTGGGACCAGGACTGTGCCCAACCGATGATTCCTACACCGTCGGCACCAATAATTCTCCACAAAAAGATATTCAGAAAACGATCTTTGACCGTAGCTAAAAGCGTGTTAATTTGATACGGCAGGCCAAAGGAAAGCAAAATTTTTAGGGATGGGCGGGAAATTTCCAGACCGATATTCCAAGGAGACAACAGGTATAACATGGATGTGCCTACCAAACCTCTTAATAGTACCGCCCAGGCATATGCAGTTACTCCAAAACCTCTCCAAGCAAGAAGTACGGCAACAAAATAGAAAATAATGTTTTCGATTATTTCCACAGAGGCCAATATTTCAAACCGGAGCTGGCGTTCTAAAATTACGGAAGGAATAGTTTTTAGCGAAGCTAAAAAGAAACCTGTCAAGAGGGCATAAACCAACCAGATTTGAGATCCAGAGATATGATAATAGGAACTCAGCCAAGGAAGTAATAGTAGCAGAACGCCAATCAGGGCTAATACTAATAACTGCTGCATGGTAAAACTGGTACGCAGATCGGATAGGGTAACGGTGGATTTTTTCTGAACTAAAGAAGCAGCTAAACCGATATCAGAAAAATATCCTAAAATAGATACCATATCATTTACGGCTATAAACAGACCAATTTCCGGCCTACCCAAAAATACTGTCAGGAGAAATAAACCGGCTGTGGAAATTATTTGAATGAAGAATGATCTACTGATCAGGGTGAGAGTTCCGGTCAGAGACCTGATCTTAATTGAAGCTAAATCGACATCTCCAAGGGTGACTTCCTGCGCCATACAGATATTATACCTATACCAATGATCAGGAGCCAGGAAATCACTGACAAAGTATTTCCTATAGAGCGGATGGGGGTATTTGTAAATTTAGCGACTAAGAGGTGGTCTCCGGCCGGAACATCAATTTTCATCCGGCCCAACAGAGGATCACGCTTGGGATCAATTGTTTGCTCAACCCCATTCAGCCATACTTTCCAACCCGGAAAATAGTAAGTTTGAATCTCTACGGTACCAGCTGTGGGTAATTTTAGTTCAAACTCCTGCAAATTAGTTTTTTTGGTTATGGTTTTATACAGCCCCATGGGTATGAGATTCAGATCGCCCCCGGGAGGATCAGCGGGCGGCATGGGAGCATATATGGGCAGATAGTCAAATATTCCCGAAGTAATCAGGAGATACCAGGAATGACCGGAAAATTTTTTCTGATCAGTCATTTCGGAATACCAAGCCCGGGGAACAAAATAATTTGCGTTAAGAATAACCACAAATGCCAATAACAAACTTATAAGTGCTTTCCTTTTGAAGGCTATGGCTATGGCTCCCGATAAAAAAGCGGCATAAAAAGTAGCCATAGATAAAAACCGCCAGGGAAACTGGAGGAATTTTAGAGGTTCAAAATGCTGCCAGATAAAAGTAGATTTATTGTGAAGCATAAACATTGAACCCAACATAAATAGTAAGAGTAATAGTAAGAGTGAAGCCTGAGAACGAAGCTTTTTAATAAAAATTAAACCAATAATCAATGCCGGCACTATCCATTGAAAGTAGCCTATATGGAAACTGAGAAAATCATTTTGACCCAATCCCGAGGCGCCATATCCCCATTTAACTTCAAATAACATCCGGCCAATTGAAACGTAGTGAGCCAGATAGTTAAAATAACCAATAGTCAGGGTTTCGACATGGGCAAATTTTTGTTCAAATATAACCGGTAGGGTAAAGAAAGCGGCTAAACCCAGCGCCCAAACCCCCGACAAACCTAGATAAATAACTGTTTGACGTGATTTGTACTTCCATAGCCAAAAAAGTACCCAGATAACAGCTGTCGGGAAAAATATCATCAGCATGGGATTGTGAGAAAGCATAAGACCGGCTACTGAAAGTGACAGGAGAGGAATCCATTTTTTTCCGTTTTTTATTAATTTATAACTGGTGAATAAAATGGCGGGATAAAATGCCATGGCCCAGAATTCGTTTATAGCTCCCCTAACCCAAAAATCTACCGAGTGGTAAGGACCGTAAGTATAAAAGGTAGATGAAACCAATCCACCCATCCGACCCCAAAACTCCCGACCTAAAAAATACATGATAAAAGCTGTAAAAACAAAACCAATTACACCAATAATCTTGACGATATCAATATATGAAAATCCGACAAAACGGAATATCTGACCCAAGTAGTACGGAAGCGGCGGATAGTAGTTGAATAAAGGATAACCGTATCCGTAGCCCATATCCAAAACCCAGCGACAGGGAATTTGTCCATCATTAAAACACTTGTCCATCTCCATCTGCCGGGTGGACTGGAGATCATCGTGCATTGCAAAGTAGCCTTTTTGAAAAAGCAAACCAAACGACGGTAATATTATGAGAAGAAGTATGAGTAAATCCTTTTTCATTAGCGGGGTAAGACCTGAAAAAACAATAAAGTTTCCTGACTGCCGTCCGGGGAAACCGCCTTCGGATAACTACCCAACAACTTTAATCCAAGTTTTGCGGGATCAGCGTGAAACCGAGTAGAATTTACAACCAGAAATACCTGGTTGTCTGCCAAAGAATTGGATAGCTTTTCATGGACAGAGTCTATCCAGACGCCAACACCAACAATCCGTACATTCGGTACTTTATTTAAATAGACTCCCAATCCATCAAAAGGAGTGCCAAAGAAACCTTCGGAACCAACCAGTACCGGCCCGGCAATAGCAAAGCTTTTGATAATTTCTGAAACTTGTTTCAGACCGGTTCCGGCAGTCCATTGTTCCAGATAACCGGCTCGTTCAATTCTGGGAAGCGGAGCTGATTCTACTTTGTAAATAAACATGAAGTCGATTACAACTGCCGGTATTAATATCAGTCCTAATAATAGCCATGATAGAACCGGGTTTTTCAACTTTTGTTTCAGATGCAGTAGTCCGTGAGCCAGTAAAATTACTGCAAAAGGAAGGGTGTAGAGAAAATAACGGGCAGTAAGACTGATGGCAACCGCTGACTGGGCCATCAGCGGAACCAGCCACCAAAGTGAAAGAATAATTCTGCCGCGCCAATGCGCAAACTTATCAGCAAATATCCCCCAGATGCTCAGAGACGAAGCTACCGGAGTCATTAAATAACCCAGGAAAGTCAGATTATCCACCAAATGAGGAAAAAGCGGCCACCATGGATGTTTTAAAACTTCGGCGAGCGGGTAAAAATAATCTTTGGTCCGGGATGCCAACATATGAAACTCGGGTCCCAAACGTAGTATGTTATACATTCCCAGTGCAATGATGTAGGTAGTGATTATTTGACCCACAAGTTGCAATTTTTGAATTGTTGATTTATGTTTTAAATCTATCAACAACAACAAAGTTGGTATAAGCAGGAAAGAAAAAACTGCCGGAGATTTGGTGAGATAGGCAAACCCTAAAGAAAATCCGGCAAACATGGAAAAATCCAGACGGGCATGAATGATACCCAGGGCGGAAAAAACAAAAGTCCAAATAACAAACATCGTTAACATGGAATCAACCAGTGCCATCCGTTCAAAAAATACAGAGTAAGGAATAATAGCCCAGATAAAAGCCGCTAATACAGATAACGAAGTTTTTTTGAATAGAATTTGAGCAGCAAAAAAAATACCCAAAGTTGTAGCTAATCCGCATAGTCCCGATAAAACCCTTCCGGCAATAAGCGGGTCTGAAAAAATTTTAAAAAACGGAATTACCGCCCACATGAATAACGGTTGTTTTCCGTCGGATAAGGGCAGAAATCTCAGTGACGACTCAGCCCGCATGACCTGAGCCCAACGCACATAGATTGACTCGTCGGCAAATATCGGCAGAGAATTTAAGTTTGTGAATCTAATTACAGACGCAATAACCAGAATCAATAAACTTGGGAGGATGATTTGTTTAAACTTCGGCATACCTACCCAGTATATCGTATAGACGGATCTTTATAGTATCCCTGACCATCATCAGGGGCTCTTTTAAGACATTCAAATGTTTTGAAGGAATCCTGACCCAGTCCACCGGTACCTGGGCAATATTGTAACCAAACTTTTTGGCCAAAAAAATTACTTCTACGTCAAAAGCACCCATATAACCCCCACTTACCTTTGCCTGATGGCATACCCGTAAGGAAGTAAATATTTTTTTAGCCGCCTGTTTAGTAAAAGACTTGAACCCGCATTGGGAATCAAGAATGCCGGGAATGGCAATAAATTGGACCAAGATAAGAAAAATTTTGCTTCTTAGCTTACTCATTATGGAGTCTGATTTGTATGACGAACTACCTCCCCTAACTCCGATCGATACATCAGCGCCTGCTTCGTGAACACTTAAAAAAGGGAGTGAAAAGTTGATCGGAGTTGATTGATCAAAATCGGTAAACAATATATATTTACCTTCGGCTGCCAGAACTCCATTTGTGACGGCAGCCGATTTTCCTCCGTGAGGAATGGTTAAAATACGAATGTTTTTATAATTTTGGAAATGTTTTTTTAACAACTCAACCGTATTATCTGAAGAACCATCGTTGACGAAAATAATTTCCCAGGAAAACGATTGAGATTTCAAAAACGGAACGACAGGATCGAGTACCCCGTTTTTGAAATTTTGCGCCTCATTGTAGGTCGGAATAACAACTGACAGGTACGGGGTGGACATAATTAAAGTTGATAAGCGTTTGTAACCGATCTCCAACGCACTAATAATAATTCCGTAACCCCAGAAACCGCGTCTTTAAAAAATCTGACCCGATCACTTTTGATGTGATGCCAAGTAACGGGAGTCTGAGCAATTCTGAAACCCAACTTCCTGCCTAAATACAAAAGTTCTACATCGAAGCCTGGATTGACTGCCGGTCCATGAATTTCGTGAGGCGGATGAATTTTTTCCAATACGGGAAAGATCCGCTGCGCGGCTTTGCGGCTAAATCCTTTGAACCCACATTGAGTGTCTCTGTAGGGAAGTCGCAATAATAATGTACGTAAAATAACCATACCGTAGGCCAGTATTTGTCTAACAACCGGAGCGCCTTCCCTTTTTGACCGAGAGCCAATGACGATGTCATAACCGGATTGAAGTAAGGTCAATATCCTGGCCGATTCCGAGATAGGTGTGGCCTGATCCATGTCACTGAAAATTATATAATCTCCCACACTTTCCCTGACTCCCCTGATAATAGATCCAGCTTTACCCTGATGCAGTGAATCAACTACCCTGACCCCTTTGTTAGATTGAGAAAATTCATTGAGCAGCTCAAGTGTATTATCAGACGAACCATCATTTACCACTACTATTTCCCAATGATATTTTTGTTTATTTAAATATTCAGTTATCTGGGATAATTTCCCGGAAAAATTTACAGCCTCGTTAAATGCGGGAACTACGACTGATAAAAAAACTTTGGATTGCATATTATTTAGTGAACCCAAACATGGGATCGGTCAGATTTGCGTTTGCACCAGAACAGCTCAGGGCGACTTGATCCGGAGTATATCTCTCATAATCCGGAAGAATCAACCCTAACGATCCAAAACTTTTATCAATCCTGTTGGCCAAGGTGTGCGGAAAGACTATGGTGTAGACCGGACTTTCGCTTTTGGGCTGGTTTACATGAAGTTTTTCCCTGTAAAAAAGAAATCTGTAACCAAAATTGTTCCCGGGGGTGGTCATATATGATACCGACACACATGGATAATTATGTGCAACTGAATCAATCTTTATGTATTTTACTAACGCAGTACGCTCCACATATCCTGAGTTGTTGTTCGGAGACGTAATGAAAGAGGTAAAGTTTTGAAGAGTAAAAAGAGTAAGAATAAAAAGAACCATGACTTTAAGCATTTTGTGTACGGAAGCCAGATATGACAACAGTAAAACGGTGAAAGTAAGCCAAATGATGTACAGACCATTCAGATAATATTCGGATAAATTTATGGAGTTGAAGGTGAAAAAGAGGATGTAGACCAGAAGCCAGAATGAATAAAGCATCAGTGAATACTTTTCATAATACTTTTTGAAAAACAACATAATTACAAAAGCAACCAGTAAGACTCCGGGGATGATGTAGTCAGAGAAAGGCGGATCCCAGAAAAGAATCCAGCTGGCGTTTCTGGCAGCATACAAAACTACATGACTGATTTTTCCCAAAAAGTCAGCTGAACCGGTATGCATACCAAATAAAGTACCAAACAAGGACCGGGTTTGACTAAAACCGTGTCTTATCTCGAACAACATTAACGGCACCGACAACAGTAAAGCGGTCAGTATGGGTTTGTAAAAATCCTTAAAAAGGTATTGTTTGCGATGCAGCCAGATTGCAATAATTATAAGCGGAAACAGCAGACCCAAGGCCAGATTCAAATGCCATACTAACGCCATAAGAACCATTGCGTACAGAAGACCCTTTTTTTCACCCCGAAACAAGAGGTGGATGGAATAAAAAAACCAAATACACCAGAGAAATACCGGAGTCGTGGGAACAACTTCCCTTTCTGAACCGGAGATACCAAACGATATTGAATAAATGAATCCGGCGATTGCAGCGGGGGTTTTTCCGTAAAGTTTTAAAAAAACGTAATAAACACTTATTATTGATATCGCGCCAACAAGAACCGAAAACCAAACTGTACCAAGAGGATCCCAATTTGAAATCAGATAAAACGGAATCAGGGTGTAGTAGTAATAAGGCCCAATAAATATTCCCGGCGAAGAAGTAAGCTGACCTATGAGACGGATATGGCTGTCGATGACGATATCCTTGACTATCCAAGAAGCTAAATCGTTATCGTGGGCGTACATAAATCGCTCTTTGAATTCATAACTTCTGACAAAAATCCCGATAACCAGGGAAATCAGCAGGATGGGAGTAAATATTTTTTTCATGGCTTTGAGATTCTGGTTCTGCGTTCCACTGTAACATCTCCAAACTTTGTTTGGGCCTCCACCGGTCCATAGGAATCCTGTCTTTTGAGCCATTTGACCAAATATTCCGGGCGTTCGTTTTCCGGCTCATGAATAGTATATAGCCTGGAAGTTAAACCCTGTAAAGGCTGGGTATGAAAAAAAGTTTCGCCACGCCATAAAACCAAGTACTGGTAAGCGAAGGGAATTACCGGCGGAACATAAACATCAATATTAAAATCCATTCCGTTTGCGTCCCGGTAAGCCCAGTCTACCGCCTGAGTACTGGTAGTCAGTGATATAACTGAGGGGTACGGACGGAATAAATCTGCCTTAATCTGTTTAAGATTCTGGAATAATGACATAAATATAAATATCAGAATAAAAGGACGGAACAAAATAGATTTGTTAAACACGAAGACCAAAAGGGCGCTAATTAAAAGAACGAAGACGGGATAAATTCCGGTAAAATAATATCCCCAAACATAACCGTGATTACCGTGATAAAAAAGCAAAAAAATCAGTGGGGTAGCCCACCAAATCAGTAAAGCTGCAAACGACTTTTGAAATAATTTTTTAGAAAAAACCAATAATAATATCAACAAAAATAATCCAGCAATTACGGCTGTGGGCTTTTCGATAAAAAGAATGTTGGAAAAGTTATCAAAATAAAACTTCAGGCGGTTGGAGAAAAAACCAACAACTTCCGGTTGAAAACTTTTTTCCGACAACAAAAACCTGTTAAAAGCCTTCAGTAAAATATGATCGTGGCGAAAATCAAAATAAAGTTGAGGAAGAAGAGTAAGGCCGAAGGCAATTACCCCAAATAAGGCAGTTTTCAGTCCAGATCTAATTCGACCAAAATTCACCAGCAAAATCAAAAAGGATGCCGGAATAAAGAAAACTGCAGATGCGGCTTCCAGTTGCAAACTCAGTCCAGCACATAAGCCTAAAATCGGCCACCATTTTTTAAAACCATGAATGATTTTTAGTAAGGAAAGTAAGGCTAACAAAGCGAATAACGGCAAAGGGGTAGGATTACTTAACCATCTGTGGGCTGAAATTAAGTTAGCTGAGACAGTAATCAACAATGAAGCTAATAAACCCGTAGCTTTATTGAAATATTTACTGCCGATGTAATAGAGGACGGCAATAGCCAGAACATTGATAACCGCCAGTCCGACTGAGGGAAAAACCGGATTCCCGTTTCCTAAAGCATAAAACGGTGCAATTAAATAGTAATAAAACGGGCCAAGAAAAATTCCTTCGATCCCGGTAGTAGGACCTATGAGAAATAGTTTACCCTTGTGAATCAGATCCCAAATTATTAACCCATCCCGTCCCTGATCGTAATAGAAACCCATGAGATCAGAAGTACGAAAGACCCTGAGAAACAATGCTAAACCTAAAATTATTATCAATAATAAAGTTGATTTTTTCATGGTATTGGTTTCTCCCCGGTGGGATTGTGAACTAACCGCAAGAGTTTAACGCCCCAGGGAAATTCCCATTCACGATCAATTTTTGCCCAGCCGAAAGATGCAATTTCCCACAATGGGTTGTTTATCGGTTGACAGCTAACGACCTGATCAGGGTTTTCACAAATGACATACAATCGTTCGGTTACCTGCTGGTGGGCAGTAAAATAGGGCGCGTTGTTTAATGCAAAATAATACCGGTAACCTGCGTCATAATTACTTTTGGAAAGTAAGGCCAAGTTAAACGGTTTTCCTTCGGAATCATTTTTTATAAAATCTGCTACTTCCCGAGTGCGGGTCATTTGAAAATTCGGAGAACTTCGTAACGGCGAAGCTGCAAGGTTTGTCCAAACTAATAAACAGATAATAAAAATGACTAAATACTTTATATACTTAATTGAGATCAGGTAGTCGAGAACAAAGCCCAACAACAGAAACATTGCCGGCCAAAGAAAAGCGAAATAGTGATCATAGATATGTTGTTTATACAGTCCTAATCCAATTAACCCGGTTAAAATCCAGACCAAGGTAAAAATCAGATCAGGAAATTGTTTACTTTTACGTTTTACAATTAACAGTAATGGGGTAAATATGGCCAATACTATTGCGGTAATATTACCAAGTTGTTCGTTTTTTGCACTTAACAAACTAGCGGAAATATTTTCCCAAATGGGAAAAAGGTTGGGTGCAGATTTATAAATTTTGAGATTTACCGTAGTTTGACGATTTGAAAAAAATTCGGAAATGGCATTAAAGTTTACCCAATTATGGCGAAGGTCAAAGATAAGAAGCGGTGACATGAGAATGGAAAAGGCAACTGCCGATATCAGAGTGTAGCGAATCCAGGAAGTCTTTTTTTTGGCTAATAGCCAGAAAATAAAAATTACAGGACCAAGAAGTAAGCCTAAATAGTGGGAATTAAGAACAAAGGCAAAGCAGATCCCAACTCCGATTAACCAACGCCAATAACCCAATCTCCACACCTTCCAAATTCCATACAACGATAAAAGCGAAAATAGAGGCATAATGTTCGGATTCCAGGACGAATGAGAATAAGTAATTACCGTAGGCGAAAGTGAATATAAAAGAGATATGGCCAGAGCTGAAGCCCGACCAAACCACTGTCTACCTACCCACCACAATAAGGCAATGGTTGCCACCCCGAACAAAGCTATTTGAATCGCCGGTCCTACCGGAGAAAAATTGGACAGGAATAAGGGCAATAACATAAGGTAGTAATACAAGGGCCCCAGATACATGTTTCCGATAGAGGTACCCGGACCGATCAGGGCAATTTTTTGACCCAGAAGCATTTGCCTGACGACGTAAACATCCCGACCTTCATCGCCTAAAAAGGTCATATACTGGTCAATCTTGTAAAGACGGGTGAAGGAACCTAGAAATAAAATCGTGATAATTATTATTGCCTCCCAACGAAAAACAGCCCGGCCTTGTTCTACCAGTATTTCCTGGCGCAGTTGCCACCAATAAATTAGTAGCTCCCTGGCGGCTTTGATGGCTACTTTCGGATCACCTCCGGTTGACCTACCTGAAGTTCTGGGCAAATGAGTGACCTCCACTTCGGCCACAGTAAGACCCCTGGCTCTGGCTCCGGCAAATAACTGGGTATCAATCATTGCCCCATTAGAAGTGAGTTTTACTTTTTCCAGTATTTCTCTCCTTAATAGTTTGAACCCGCAATCGATATCGCTCGCCAGATATCCGAATAACCCCCGGACCAGAGTGTTCCAACCCCAGCGTAAAAACTTTCTGTAGATAGGATCCTTGCCGCCATTTCGACGAATGCCGCTGACAATATCGGCGGAAGATGACCTTTGTAAATCCAAAAGTTTGGAAATTTCTGAAAAATCAAATTGATTATCTGCCGGTACAAAGGCAATAAATTCCTTTGTCGACCTGGAAAAACCCGTTGACAATGCTCCGCCATATCCCTGATTGGGTTTGTTTTCCACTACGGTTAAATTGGGAATTTTTTTTGTCATGTGCCTGGCTATGGTTCCGGTCCGGTCTTTGGATCCGTCGTTTACCAGGATTATTTCCCAATCCAGCTTCAACTCTTTTAAAACGGAATGCACCCTGGTTAGACACGTGGCGACATTTGATTCCTCATTGTAGGCGGGAATAACCACTGAAAGACCGGTTGACATGCCCTAATCATATCAGTATGTTATGATTATTTACAGATGAAAATGAGGCTGAAAACGTGGATTTTGGTGGCTTTACTAAGTATAGGGTCGACATTGACCGTCTGGACAATGGTGGGCATGGAGAAAATTTATAAGAATTTTGACGGAATATATTATGTGATCGTCTCTAAAACCTGGTATGACAAAGAGTTGATCGGCCAAGGATTTGAGATACCATTACCAGCAGAGTACTACGCAGCTCACTTTCCCTTTTATCCCTTTTTGATCAATTTGGTTAGTTTGGCAGGATTAAATCACCTACAGAGTATGGTGATAATCAATTTGCTTGTAACCGCTCTTACGTCGATTGTTGTATTTAAAATTTGGAAAGATAACAAGTGGGGAAATCCATGGTGGGCTGTAGTGGTGTGGCTATTTTGGTGGCCAAGAATGTGGGGGGTTAGATCTGTGGGTAGCCCAGAAACACTTTTTATTCTAGAGATAATTTTGTCCTTATATTTTTTTTCTAAGAAGAAATATTGGTTGTCCGGTGTGGCTGGGTTGTTGGCAGCCTTAACAAAAAGTCCGGGAATACTTTTGTTGCCGGCATACGGAATCTGGTCAATTGAAGCGTTTATTAAAACAAAGAAAATTTCCTGGAATATTTTTCCGGTAATACTAATTGCATTTGGTTTGTTGGCTGTATTTGGCATCTTCGGATTGCGAATGGGAGACTATCTGGCGTATTTTCATTCCGGAGATAACATACACCTACAATCATTTCCTTTTGGAATTTTTAACAGCAAGCAGGCTTGGGTGGGAACATGGTGGTTGGATGATGTGATTTGGGTTTATCTGATCGGAGCAGTTGGTATTTGGAAAGCATTTTCCAAAGATCGGGTATGGGGATGGTTTGGGATGGTGTATGGTTTGGTGCTTTTATTTGTGGCACACCGCGATGTGACCAGATATGCGCTACCTGTTGTCCCGGTTGTTATTATGGGGTTATCAGAACTATGGGACAAAAAAGAGGTGAAGATACTTCTGACGCTGGCAATTATTCCGCTGTTTTTTTATACCGTAAATTTTCTGAACTACAACGTAGCAAATATTGCTTCCCTGGCGCCATTTTTGTAAGCTAGTTTTTCTTTTTCTTCCAAATTACCAGGTTGTACATCAGATAGTTGTATGGCAACACCAGGAAGACAACCGTTAAGGGAAGGACAATTTGACGGTATTGAGAGGTTTTCAGCAGCCAATCTGTCAAAACCCCGACTCCGGTTTGAATCAAAAGACCCCCCATTGAAGTAATGTTAAATTGGATAAATTTGGAAACAAGTTTACTTATTCCGGAAATCTGTTGGTCTTTAAATGTCCAGAGATTGTTCCAGGTGAAATTACTTATTATCGCCAGTTCGGTGGAAACTCCCCATGAAGCAGCACTGGACCAGCCAAGTTTGGTAAACAAATAGAGAGTTGAAGCGTTGACAACATAACCGATAAACCCAACGGTTCCAAATTTGATAAATCGAATTATTTTTGGATTTTTTATCTGATACAAAAAGATTACCCTTAACGTCTCACGCATTTCGTTCTTGAGAATTTTTGACTCCCCTGCAGAACGATTAATAAATTGGAACGGGACTTCTTTAACTTTTGCCCCTTTGTTTACCATATAAGCCAGGAGATGAATTTTGTAGGCGAATTGCTTTGAAAGCAGTGTAGAAAAGTCGAACTCATCCATAAATCCCTTGACCCGGGAAAGTTTGAAACCTCCGGTAACGTCGTGAACCTGCGGCAACAGAAGAGTAATTCTGGCAAAAAGATTACCGCCAACGCTTAAGAATTTACGATTTAAACCCCATTCTTTGGGAATAGAACCACCTTTGATGTAACGGGAACCCAAAATGAAGTCATAGCCGTCATCAATTTCGGCAATTAAACGGGGAATGTCTTTTGGAGGATGTTGAAAATCGGCGTCAAATTCCATTAAATAGTCAGCCTTTAGTTCTTTCATGGCAAATTGCATCCCTCTGGCATAGGCCAATCCTAAACCTAATTTTTTTCCTCCTTCCAATAAGTGAAGCCAGGAATATTTTCCCATTGCGGATTTAACTACCTCGGCAGTACCATCCGGACTATTATCGTCGACATATAAAACCTCTACCTGATGCATCGGAATCTTTGGAATAATTTCAGCCAAAGTCCTGATCATTTTTTCGGTGTTATCGTGCTCGTTGTAGGTGGGAATGATAATGACGACCTTCATTACCTTTACTATACCTAAATTAGTATCAAAATCATAGATATTGGTCATACCTCACCTTTTAACTCCCCTCTCCTAATCTGGTCGAGGGAGACGAAGTTGTATAATTTTGTTATGTTAATTGATATTCTTACTCTGTTTCCGGAAATGTTTGAGGGTCCGTTTAAGTATTCCATAGTTAAAAGAGCACAGGAAAAGGGATCAGTAAAGATAAATATTATTAACGTTCGGGACTTTGCAAATAATAATTACAAAACGGTTGATGACCGACCTTACGGCGGAGGTGCGGGAATGATAATTAAAGTAGATATTATTGATAAGGCTCTGCAAAGAATTGCTCCTGGAAAAATTATTTTAACAGAGGCAGGAGGAACACCGTTCACACAAAATAAAGCCATGGAATGGAGTAAAGTGGATCACTTGATTTTCATTGCCGGTCATTACGAAGGAGTAGATGCACGGGTTAAGGAGCATTTGGCGAACGAAGCGGTCTCTATTGGACCTTATGTTTTGTCGGGAGGTGAATTGCCAATTGCAGTAATGATAGATAGTGTAGTTAGACTAATTCCCGGTGTTTTGGGGAATCAGGAATCACTCACAGAAGAGTCTCACAACGAAGAAGGTGTAGCCGAGTATCCCCAATATACCAGACCGGAGGAATACAAGGGATGGAAAGTTCCTGAAATTTTATTGTCAGGGGATCACAAAAAAATTGAAAACTGGAGGAATGAGACAAAGAAAAAATAAACAAACCGGTGTATATTGGAATATTACATATACACTTTGATTAGTTTGTGTTATCTTTCCAGCGAGACTGAGGAGTAGAAACTCTGCCGAATTTTTGACCGAATTTTAAAGCCAGTGTAACTAACTGATAATTTAACCACCCATGATACCACTTTGAAGCAGTTATTAACCTCTGGTTTGATAAACCGACCCCGGCTTTTTTGGATGCCTGACCATGGTGATGAACAAACTCCACACCCGGAAGATAATAAACGGGGATATTATTCGCCTTAAGACGCCGACAATATTCAATGTCCTCAAAATAAATAAATGTTTCTTCATTTAAATTACCGATTTCGCCAATTACCCGGGACGGAATCAGAAAACACGCCATGACCCCCCCCTCAACCTGAACAGGACAAGTTGTTTTGGGGGTAAACATAAAGTAACTACCGGGAATTTTTAAAAAATATTCCTTTATCGCTCCCCACCATGTGGGCAAGTGAAAACAAGAATCCTGGACCGAACCGTCGGGAAAAAGCAATTTCGGAATACAAACCACTCTTTCGCCGAATTTTTTTGCCTCCGACATAAATTCTTGTAATCCGGCTTTGGGAACTTCGATGTCCGAATTCAATAGAAGTACATATCTACCTAGACTGTAATCAATCAATTGATTGTTTCCCCTACTGAAACCCGTATTTTGAAGATTGCCAACAAATTTAATATCAGGATACAAAACTAAAACATCTTTGGCGCAAGATTCTTCGGGAGAATTGTCCAAAACCAGAACTTCGGCACCGCCAACATCGTAAAATCCAGACCGCTTGTCATATATGCTTTTTAATAAGCCAAGCAGGAGCCGGGTAGTTTTATAGTTCAAAATGACAATAGATAACTCAAGCGGATACTCCAGTTTTGACCGAGGTAACACATCCGATTTTAACCCTGATTCACCATCCAAATAAGCAGTTACACCTTCACGCTGAGCCGGCCGGCCAAATAGTAACATCATGATCATCTGACGCACGATAGCCAATTTTGTTTTCAGACTTGCGTAACGAAATCCAAAGTACAGCCGGTTTCTGGTAGTCATGAACTCCGTCAGAGGCGAACCAATGCCGGCAGACTTGGATACTTTGTGAAAAATATAAGCGTTTCCGCAATACAGGGATGTATAGCCTTGTTTTTTGATCCGCATTTGGTAATCCGCGTCTTCGTAATATAAAGCCAGTTCCTCGTCAAAAAACCCGACTTTTTTCAGGACACTCCTGCTGATGAGAAAACAGCAGCCGGTGATAAAATCTATTTCCTCTACCTGGTCGTATTTGCCGGTATCGATTTCGTCAATACCCCGATGAATGGTATTAATGTTGTTCCAATCAAAGACTCCTCCGGCATACCAGATGACCTTGCCTTTCTGGCTTTCAGAATAACGGGATTTATAATATTCGTAACCCGGAGCAAAGTAAATTTTCGGTGAGGCTACTCCGGCACCCGGATGATCGTCAAGACTCTTAATCAGTTTTTTTAGCAATTTAGAATCACCGGCCAGGGTATCGTTGTTTATGATGAGAAAATAGTCGGCTCCCCACTCCCAGGCATATTTTAAACCGCGATTGTAACCGCCTGAAAAACCGCTATTTTTGCCGTTTTGAATCCAGACCGTGCCGGGATATTTACCGACAATGATTCCGGCACTTTGCTCTGAGGCATTGTCTACAACAATTTTTATAACCTGCAATCCGGAAACATCCAATGACTTAAGGGATGACAAAAAATCAGCCGTGTCATCAGGATGATTATATTGAACTGTTATTACAGCAATTTTTTTCATAATGAATTAAATATGTGCCGATAAATGCCGGATTTTTCGATATTTCCTGAAATCAAAAATCCGATATATCTGAGAAACATACCTGTTTTAATAATCGGAAATAACCACCACAAGCTTTTCGGATAATATTTTTGTAAGTAGTATTTGAGGCCGAAAATTTCCTTTGTTAGAGGCTTTTTTAGGTCAAAGCCGCTGCTGGCTTTATCTAAATGCGTAACTGAAAAAGAGGGAGTATACCAAATCTCGAACCCAGCCTGATTAATCCGCCTACACCATTCAACTTCCTCCATGTACATAAAAAAATTTTCATCAAACCCTCCGGTTTTATTGTAGACTTTACGTGACATAAACATAAAAGCCCCCATGACCCATTCCACTTGTTTGTCAGCGAAGAAAAAATCTTCAGAATCCGGATGGACCGGTTTTGAGATCCGACCTGCT
>Ga0265297_10006745_pt1 | contig 16395 bp, 3 predicted proteins | sample Munlanlwell13791_FD_192502 | JGI IMG/M metagenome (GOLD analysis project Ga0265297, IMG submission 192502) | Leachate microbial communities from a municipal landfill in Southern Ontario, Canada - Leachate well 137-91 | ecosystem: Engineered > Solid waste > Landfill > Unclassified | place... | reverse complement strand
AATAATATGATATATTTGTTCATTTTATTTGATTCTGTTCGCTTGAGCAAATTCATGGAAAGAAGGATACCCAGTGGATTCATTTCCTTTAACAAAATATCTCGTCGATCACTCGAGACAACTGATCAATCAATTGATCCGACATCATTTACGAGATCCAAAAACCGCAATTTTTTTATTAAAACGGGCACACATTCTTCATAAAGCAGAGAAAATTCGTCTTGCCAGCCAAAAAAAAGGAGTGCAAATCCCTGCGTTTTTGATTGCGTCAATTGCGAACCGCTGTAACCTAAATTGTCTTGGCTGTTACGCTCGGGCGACCGGAATCTGTGACGAAGATAAATCGAGACGAATACTCGCGAAAGATGAATGGGAAAATATCTTTCATCAAGCAGGAGCGTTAGGCATCTCCTTCTGCCTTCTTGCCGGAGGTGAACCGTTGCTTCGTCCCGATGTACTTGAAGCTGCTTGCCAAGCCAAAGAATTGGTATATCCGATTTTTACGAATGGCACGTTGTTCACAAAAAAAGCAATCAGTCTCTTGCAAAAAAACCCTCACTTAATTCCCATCATCAGCATGGAAGGGGCTCCTGAATCGACTGATGAGCGTCGAGGAATCGGCATGGGAATAATCATCAATGAAGCAATGAAATCCTTGAAAAAGGCCGGAATCATGATGGGCGTATCGATTACCGTCACCACCAAGAATATGGATCATGTATTGACGGACGATTTTATGGATTATTTGGATAAGTCGGGGGTTCAATTGGTCTTTTTGATCGAATATGTTCCCATGGAACAAGCAGACCATCCTTTGGCTTTCACTCCCGAAAGTCGAGTCCAATTACTAAGTAAGAGTCAACAGCTCAAACACAATCACCCGCGAATCGCATTGCTCTCATTCCCTGGCGATGAAGTTCATTTGGGTGGTTGTTTGGCCGCTGGTCGCGGTTTCTTTCATATCAATCCTTATGGCGATGCCGAAGCCTGTCCGTTTGCTCCATATTCCGATCGGAATCTTCGCAATCACTCTCTCTATGAGGTGTTATCATCTCCCTTTTTTCAAGCACTTCGAGAGGAAGGACTGGTCGGCGGTGAGCACGACGGTGGCTGTTCCTTATTCGAACATGACCAAGAAGTCAAAGCCATCTTAGCGAGCATACAATCTTCTTCAAAATAGATGCTCATCTGGATTGATGACAAGAGTACAGTCTTAGAATCCACTATATATAAGTAAAGCACTATATATAGTACTTTATATAAGATAAGTACTTAAGCAATTTCATCAGTTTCTAATAACATAAAAAGTCGACATCCAAAGAAGTCGACTTTATATTTTTTCTGGTGGAGCTGAAGGGGCTCGAACCCTCGACCCCCACAATGCCATTGTGGTGCTCTCCCAGCTGAGCTACAACCCCACGATTTGTGTTCGTAACTTTCCCGAACACAAAATATTATATCTTATTTTATAAAAGAATGCTACAAAAAAGCTTGTCTCAAGTGAAAATGCTGACTTTCATTTATTAGGCGACCGGTGGAGCACTGGTCCCATTCGCCGGATTGAAGGACCCGGCGTTGTTTCGAAGGTCTTCAGCCAAGAGATCTCGCATGAACAAGTTCGTGTTTTGGACTTCTTCGCCTTCTAGAAACGGAAAATCGTCATCATCAAAAATGAAGTCCACCGCCCCGATTCGGTACTTGGACTCCATTCCGACTGGGACCCCCGACAGCGATAAGATTCCATTAGAATAGGTGACTTGGTCATCGAAGATCAAGTAACCGGCATCCGCTTCAAAAAGGTCAGTCAATTGCCTTCCGGTCAACAGCGATGACTTGATCTGATTGTCAAACGGATAGATTTCAACCAACTCTTCCATGGTGACATCTCCCGATTCCATGGAAACTCGGAAACCGCCGCTATTGAGAATGCCGACATCCACACCGGAATAATCTCGAATGACAGATGCCCCCCAAGGTGCCAACTCGTATTTACTAAAAGAACTCGTGCTGAAGGCGAGTACTTCGCTCATTTTTTCAATGTATTCTGGATCCGATGCATAGACATGCAAGAGCTGATCAATGACACTATTTGTTGCGGAAAGGTCCTGCAATTTGAGCGTTTTGGCGCACCCGCTCAAGACCACCCCGGCAGACCGATCATACATCAACGTGATCTTCGTGAATAGAGAAGACGTATAGTTACTAGCCTGAGCATAAGGAATGGTGATATCGGTCCGCCCATAGGCATCTCCAGGCGTATCGGCCACGGAGGTGTGCGAGTGACCGTTGAAAATCGCATCGATCCGATAAGATCCTGAGAAGTCACTGATGATTTTGTTCATATCCGGGTCATAATAATGAAGTGATACGATGACGATATCGCAGAGTTCTTCTTCTCTTAAGGTATAGGCATACTCTTGGATGGTGGCAACCTCATCCAAAAAAGTCAAACCGGTCACCATCGAAGGAGAGATTGAGCCGTATACTTCTGATCCAATCACACCGATCACGCCCACACGGATCCCGTTCAAATCAAAGATCGCGGTTGGTTCTGCCCAGTCCAATAATTCTCCGGTTTCAGTCGAGACGATATTGGCCGCCAGAAATGGAAAAGCGGATTCCCCATTGGTCAAATTGCCATCTTGATAGCGTTGAATGGTCTCAACACCCCAATCAAATTCGTGGTTTCCCAGCACGAAGACATCGAAACCGATCCGGTTCATGGCGTCAATCACGGGCCTTCCGCGATACTCGTTGGAGAGCGCTGTCCCTTGAAGCATGTCGCCCGAGGCTAAGATCAGAGTATATGGAGACGTTGATTTTTCGTTAATCAAGTACTGACCGATGGCTGAGATATTGGCGATATCCGAATAGGCACCACCGTGAAAATCGTTCATGGCATAGATTTCAATCATCTCCACCGCATTGGTCGAGACTGCCGTAGTGGTATTTGTCGTCGGATGGGTCGTCAGGGTTGGTTCGGTCGGAAGGGACGTCGTTTCTGTGACTTCGATTGTGAAAGTCGGCCGACTCGTCTCTGGATTGGCCGATTCGATGGTGGTAGTGACTGTGGTAGTTGAAAAGAAGGAAGTGATTTCCTCTGTGACCGAGATCGATGATGAAAGCGTCGAAAGCGCAGTCGTCGTCAACGGAGAGGTCGTATTGTTGCTGGTTGTGGTCGTCTCTTCCGAGACACAGGCCATCATAGCGAAGAAGAGCGTAGCTATCAGTAGCCAATAGAAGCGTTTTTTCATCGGTAGTCTCACTTTCTGGTTACTGTATTATATCGCAAAAACAACCTAATGGAAAGGAAAAACATTCAGCGATGTTTCACACCGTATCCGAAGATAGAATTTCCTCGAAAAACGGTTATCATAAAAAAAGCAAGAAGTTTTCACTCCTTGCTTCTTTTGTGATGGTTAGGACGGATAATACCAGTCAATGACGTTCTTGATGCTTTGCTTCTTTAAGAAATTGGCGACATTGTTTTCTTCATAATCAGTATTGCCAAGCGGGGGTGTCAACGGGTCAAAATCGGGAGCGGTGGGTCCTGGCAACAAGCTGGCAGAAACTACATCCGGGGTTATCTTGTTTCGAACGATCATTGATGTCAATACGGTATCTTGGGCAGAAGCATCCAACGCCGCAATGGTCGCAAAGGAGAAAGTAACCGCGGTGAAATCTGTGACCATCAAGGCATTTGCTGCTTGAACAAAAGCGATAAGTTCAGATTCTTTGGTCACATCGTTGATTCCATAAGTCGCCACTTGATATTGTGCCAATTCGGGAATGGAAGCACTGATGTTGGCGTTATGTTTCACCATATTGTCAACGGTGATATGGAGTGATCCGCTGGCTAGGAAAGCATTCGCTGATGTGTTGTCAAGAAAGATCGCTGTAATATCATTTGCTTCAACATCGTCACCAAAATTCATAATTCCGAGCAACTTCAGCGATTCCAACATTTTTTCGAGCTCAATTCGTTCAATCTGTGTATTGTTGCCAAGTCCAACCGCGATGGTTTGCCGGAAGAAATTTGGAATGACGAGTTCGCCAATCGCTGGGCTTTCATTTTCTGCTTTCGCTATATCCAAAATGTTTTTGGATATCGTCGCTTGCAGTATCTCCGAATCGAGCAATCCAGAAAAATCATCCAAGAGAAAGATATTTCCCGGAGTGAAAGAGAAAGCCGAAAGATTCGATAATCCCAAGTCATCCAAACCATGAATCAACGCCGATAATTCATCCTTTTGAATGTAAGTCACATCAGAGAGCACAATACGAATGTCATCGGTCGTTCCATAGAATTCATTCGGTATGATGAGTGCAGTGCCCGTATCGTTCAACAATCGATTCGAGAACATCGCTTGAAGAGAGGCGGAAAGCAAGATGGTGTCGACATTGGTGAAGATCTGCCCCAGTTCAAACTCAGCTGAGAATCCGCTGAGATTGTCATACTCCATTAAAAGCAGGGCATTGATCAACGCCTTGACTTCTGCTTTCGCAATGAAATCTTTTTCCGACCCCGGAAGTCCAGCCGATTCGATCACCAAGGTGACGTTGTCTTCGCGTTTTTCCGGAATAGACAAAATATTATTATCTACATCAAAGAGTTTTTGAGAAATGGTCGCATGCATTGATGCAGAAGACAGCATTGTATCCTGTGTGGTTTCTTCGTTCAAGGTTGCCAAAGTAAAACTTCCATCCATGGAAGACACGTTGGTACCAAGCCCGAGAATATCTACCGTATTGATAATCGCTTTGATTTCGGATACGGTAATGTATTCGGTCAATCCCTGTGTCACCCGGATGGGTATTCCATCCACATCCGTATCCGGAACAATCAAGGCGGAATCGGGTAAATCAAGGAGTTGTTCGGAAATGGTGGCCTGCAATGTAGAAGATTGTAACAATGTCGTTTGATTGGCATCGTAATCAATAGTCTCGGATGCAAATAGGTTACTGAACCCGACCGTGCCGTCAAAATCGTCCACCTCAAGAATACCGAGTACTCCCAATCCATCGATCAAGGCTTTGATTTCCGCTTTCGCGACAAATTCCGTCTTGTGTCCCATAGGACCAGTTTCTACCCGAAGAGTCATGGCTCCGTTTTGGGATGTGAGGGGAATTTCTATTAAATTGTCGTTATCCAAATCCAGCAACGTTTTGGAAATCGTCGCATGCATGATGGCCGATGTAAGCAATAAATCTTGTTCCGCCGATCCTTGGATCACGGAAAGGGAGAAATTGTTGGTAAATGATGCCGGATCGGAGAACCCAAACAAGTCCACCGCGTCCACGAAAGCTTCAAGTTCCGATGCGGAAATATAGGTGGTTTCTGCTTGGGTGATCCGAATGTCGGTTCCTAAGACATCTTCGTAAGGAATGCTGATGGTGGACCCAATGCCTAAGATCTGATCGGAAATGGTCGCATGGAGAATGCTGGAGTCGATCAAAGTTCCCAGGTTATCCAACAATAACGTGGTATCTTCCAAATCGATATTATTGAAATCATCGATATCAATGGTAAGTAACGCTTGGAACAACGCGGTGACCTCCGCTTTTTCCAAATAATCAGTTCCGGAAGTTTCGGTCACGAGCGAGGTTCCATCTGGCTTGAGCGAGGGAATGACGACAACTGCAGTTGCGCCCTCTGCTAAATCGAGAACCATGGAAGACACGCTGGAATGGATGATTTTCGAGGCTAGGAAAGTCGTCATTTTTGCTGAATCGATCGTTGACGCATCACTGTCTTCGGTAAACTTTTCGATCAAACTGGCACTAAATGTTATTGAATCAAAATCCGTGAGTTCTAACAATGCTAATGCTTCCAAAAGGTTGGCGAGTTCAGTTTTCGCAATCACCGACTTTGCCACATCGTCCACGTCCACCGTTGTGACGATATCGGTGGGTAATGTCAATAGATCGATATCTAAGTCATAAACCAATTTTCCGATAGTGGCGGAAACAATCTCGGAAGCTAAAAATTTCTGGATATCTGTGGAACTCATATTGAGCGCTCGTTCAACTTGAAAAGTTGCCGTTTCCCCCGTGCCACTTAAAATCAAGGCAATTGCTTTGGCAACGGCTTTCATTTCGGTAGAAGTGATGTAACCTTCGTCATCAAAAACAGCATCAGGGATGACAAGCGGTGTATCCCCGAGGTCTTGACTTAGCAAAATTGAGGAAATTGTCGCGACCAAAACGCGAGAACCAAAAATGTCATCAATAGCGGAATCGGTCAGTTCAGCTATACTAGCTAAATTGAAATTATCAAAATCCAGTTCATCTGTGACATCTAATAACGCTTCCAACGCAACCAAAATATTTCTTAGTTCCCCATTTTTGTCATCATCGAGCCAAATGATGTCTGTGGGTATTTCCAGCATCTCCAGTCCTTCAATACCCGCTTCGCCGCTTAGGATATGAATCAATGTCTGCGATATGAGTCGCGATTCAAGCAGCACATCCAAATTTACTTCTGAGGCCGCATTGAGAAACGTGGTCGGATCGCCTTCCATCAAGTCAGCGAATGTCAGATCGGCATCAAGGATTTCTTTTAAGATCAACCCGATGGCGACCAGTTCCGTTTCCCAATCCAAATCAGCTGGCACTTGAAGAATCGCACCAATTCCTTCTTCCGCTTCGCTCAGCATGGGAACCAGCACAACTTCGACCACTGTGACAATAATTACGGATTCGGACATATCCGCGAATAAGTCGCGGACAAAATCGCCGTCAATTACAATATCTTGGATATCCCCGGTTCCGGAGATAACACCAGCGCCGTTCATGATATCAAATAGCGCACCAGCAATTTCACCTAACTTTGGTAATTCTTGAGCAAAATCAATCGCATATAATTCTGTTTCGGTAATTGGCAATTCGGTATCAAAATAATCCGCTGCGATTTCCACGCCGAGCGGCATCAAAGAAACAATCAGTTCCGAGCGGCCTAATCCGCCAAACATTTGCCGGATTTCCGCTCCCGTCAAATCACTCAATTCACCCGTCTCTGCAAAATCAGACTCCATGAAAATCAAGCCGACTTCTGATAAAACTCCCAATTCATAGCGAAAAGCAACGGTTTGTTCTTGAAACTCAAATGAGAGGACCCGGTCGAACAAGTTCAAATGCAGAGGCACCGTTTCGTCCGGATTCACGAGCGATGGAGCAGTGATTTTGTTGGCGATACTCACCACCAAATTACTATTGTAGGCTTGGATCATCGCATCCAGATCTTCGATCATCGCCATCATTTCCGGAGACAAGGCGTCTTCTTCATCCTCCTCTGCCAACGCGATAATCGGCAGAGAAGCTTCATAGATTTCTCCCTGAACGGGCATAAAGAGAGTCGCAGGTTCTTCGTTATCTTGAGGCAAGAGTGTCAACATACTTTCGCCAACGCTCATCATTCCTCCCATCATGATCAGGGTGATAAATACCGCCATCACACCGTTTAGCACGCCAAACAGTGCGCCAAGACCACGATTTTTTGAAGCTCCTTTGTCGGTTTTGAAGAAAATTGCCCCGATGATCAGACAGATCAATTTGTAGATGATCAGGATCACTGTAAAATAGACAATGGTGTAAATGATTTTCATGGCAAACAAACCGATTCCGATCGCTAGGTCGATCAACCCTTCACTCGCTCCCGTCAAGTCAATGGTATCTCCTAAAGCCAGTTGTAGTAATGTATTCAGGCTTTCAGAAAAAGAAGTAAAGGTGGCAAGCGAGGGATCGATATTGCTTAGTGGGGCCGCCAACCATGGCATGTTCAAGGTCCAAAGAAAGCGGGATGCTGCCCCAAGTGTCACAAAAAATACAACATAAAAGATAGCCATGGTAATCAAGGTAAACAAGGTTTTCTTCATTCCTCGTAAAAACCCCATCAAAATCGCAAGGCCAATAATGACATAAAAAATCAAATTCAGGTAGGTCAGGAAATCGAGATTCATCGTGATTCCTCCCATCAAGGATAGTGTATAATCTCATTATACAGGATTTTTTGTGTTTGACAACCAATGATAACTTGAAAACAAAAACAACGTAAAAAAAAGCAAGGGACCGGAGTCCCTTGCCCATGCTTATAATCAGGATGAATAGTATTCAATCACTTCTTGAATACTCGCTTTTCTTAAGAAATTCGCTGGATTATTGTCTTCATAATCCGTATCATCAAGTGGTGGTGTGAAAGGAGGCAGATAACTAGGTGGTGGCGATTTTGGCACTAAACTGGCAGCTTTAACATCGGGTGTAATCTTATTGCGGACAATCATCGACGTTAAGATAGTATCTTGTTGGTCTGGTGTCAATCCCATGATTCCCATGAAACTGAAATCGACATCAGTAAAGGAGCCGCTTGCCATGGCGTTTGCTGCCAAGATGAAATCGCGGATCTCATCTTTGGTGGTGATATCGGCAATGTTGTATTTGAGTTGTTTTGCCAGTGCCGGGATCGAGCCACTGATATGGATATTGCCTTTGATCATATTATCGGTCGTGACATGCATCGATCCACTCGCCAAGAAGACCGTCCGTTTATCCACATCGGTGAAAATGCTTGTAATGGTCGATGCATCCATCGCATCGCCAAATGTCAAGATACCTAGTAATTTCATTGCCTTGAGTAATTTTTCCAGTTCATCGACTTCGATTTGTTTGGCGGAAGTGATGCCAACATTGATTGTTTGCCGGAAGAAGATTGGGATGATCAATTTCCCGCTGCCTGCCGGAGCAGTTTCATCCATGGTTGGCGATGCCAACAAGTTCTTGGAAATCGTTGCCTGCATGATTTCGGATGCCAAAATCGTGGTGAAATCATCGAGATTCAGAATATTCCCCGGAGTAAAGCTGAAGTTAGTCAAGTCGCTTAAACCCAAATCGTCCAACGCAAGGATCAAATTCACAAGCTCGTTATACTCGATATAGGTGACATCCGAAAGTGCAATCCGAATGTCATCGAAAGTCCCATAATATTCATTTGGAATGACAAGCGATGTACCGGTATCGTTCAAGAGTCGGTCAGAAAACATCGCTTGGATCGTCGCTGAGAGTAGAACCGTCGCTGGATTAGCGAAAATTTGATCTAATTCAAATTCCGAATTAAAATTGGAGAGGTTGGTATATCCCATGATGATAAGGGCGTTGATGAGGGCTTTGATTTCCGCTTCGACCACAAAATCGTGTTCAAATCCTATTGGCCCCGCCAGCAGATGAAGAACCGTTGTATTATCATCGCGTTTGGCTGGTACTTTCATGATCGAGTCATCAACATCATTGATTTTCTGCGAAATAGTCGCATGCATCGAAGCAGATGATAATAACGTGGTTTGCGTACTGTCGGTACTGATTCGCGTCAGTGAGAAACTGCCGTCCATATCATCAAATTGAGTGAGTCCTAAGACATCCAAAGCATCAATGATATATTTGATTTCATCGATCATCACATAATTGATCAGATCATAGGTATCTCGCACTGCTGCTTCTTCACTGTCGGTGTAGGGTATAATGAGTGCCGAACTGCCGAGTCCAAGCAACTGATCAGAGATCGTCGCATGCATTGAAGCGGAGGTTAACAAAGTGGTTTGGTTCGTCTGATAATCCGGATCGCCGCTTGCGAAGAATTTTGTCAACATGATGGTACCATTAAAGCCGCCGACCGTCGTAATTTCCAAAATTTCCAGCGCTTCGATCAAAGCTTTGATTTCGGTTTTCAACACAAATTCAGTGCCGGTGGATATATCGCGAATTTCCACATTTCCATAATAGAGTTCGGGCACTATCAACGTATCAGTTTGATCGAGCGCTAAGATTTGATCAGAAATCGTCGCATGCATCGTCGCCGACAGCAACAATAAATCTTGATTTGTAGAAAGATACAGTGGTGTTAGGCTAATCTCGCCGGTAAAGGATTGAATGTCGTTGGCATTCAATAGATCGAGCGCATCCACCAAATGTTGAATCTCTGACTTGGTGACATACGCCGTGCCGGATACCAACGCTTGAATCGATAATCCTTCGGCATCGCTATCAGGAACAATCAATTCATCCCCATTGAGAGCCAAAATTTGATCGGAAATCGTCGCATGCATGATTGCGGAACTGAGCAAGGTAATCTGGTTTTGTTGGTAAGTTTCCGGATGTGTCGATTGGAAGAGGTTGCTTAAAGTAATCGACCCGTTGAATGCGGAAATGTCTCCGCTCACGCCCAATACTTCGATGGCTTCAAAGAACGCATGAATTTCATCGATATGGACAAAATCTTCAAGAATATCATTTTCCAGGCGAATCTGAAGCAGGTCATCCACATCGCTTGAGGGTACTTGAATGGCCGATTGAACATCATCCAGATCCAACAATTGATCCGAAATCGTCGCGTGTAGCATTCCTGATAACAATAGCGCATCTCGAATTGTGACATCATAAAGCTTTGTCATATCAAAAGCGCCGCTAAAGGACGATACGTCCGCAATCGGCAGATCCAAGAGCTCCAATCCTTCAAAGAAATAGTGAATTTCCGATTTGGTAATAAACCAATCGCTGGGATCGGTTGCATAATCATTTTCTATCCGTAAAGGCGTCGAATGACCATCTTTGTTGGGAACGATGATCGACTGCTGCACATCATCCAGATCCATAAGCTGTTGAGAGAGCGTGAGATGGACACTCGCTGAGTCGATGAGAGTTGCGCGTTTGGTTTCATCATACATGATCGAGATATCAAATTCATCGGGGAATTCATTGATGCTTTCAACGCCGAGTACTTCCATGACTTCAAAGAGCGCATGGATTTCACCATTGAATACATATTCGGAATCCGTCAACAACAATGGATCTCCCCGAATGATCCGGATATCATTTTGATCGATATCTTCAATGGGTACCGCCAATAGACCACTGCCAAGACCTAAAAGTTGTTTGGAGATTTCCAAATGAATCGACGCTGATGAAAGCAAAGTCGACCGTGGTCCGATTGGGTTCTCCCCTAGCGGAATATCGTCATAAAACATGGTCAGATCCAAATTGATATTGACGGAATCCAAGTCCTCGATACCGAGAATTTCCAACACTTCAAAGAGTGCGTGGATTTCGCCATTGACCACATATTCCGCATCCGTATTTTCCAAAGGATCCCCTTGAGTAAAACGAATCAGACTGCCATTCTCATCATAGGTGGGGATCTCCAGCACTGCTTCTCCGAGGCCAAAGAGTTGTTTGGAGATTTCCAAATGCACCGAGGCCGAGTCCAGCAATACCTGGCGTTCTTCGGGAGTATAAAATTGCGTGAGATTCAAATCGATGTTGACGCTGTCAAGAGTGGTGATGTGTAATGCTTCCAGCACTTCAAAGAGCGCGTGGATTTCCGTATTGACGACGTATTCGGAATCCGTATTTACTAAAGGATCGCCTTGAGTAAAACGAATCAAACCGCCACCATCATCATAGGTGGGGATCTCCAGTACTGCTTCGCCGAGCCCGATAAGCTGTTTCGAAATTTCTAAATGCACAGAAGCCGAATCCAGCAATACCTGGCGTTCTTCGGGAGTATAAAACTCCGACAAATCCAAATCGATGTTGACGCTGTCAAGAGTGGTGATGTGTAATGCTTCCAGCACTTCAAAGAGCGCGTGGATTTCCGTATTGACAACGTATTCGGAATCCGTATTTTCTAAAGGATCGCCTTGAGTAAAACGAATCAAACCGCCACCATCATCATAGGTGGGGATCTCCAGCACTGCTTCCCCGAGCCCGATAAGCTGTTTGGAAATTTCTAAGTGCACTGCTGCAGAGTCAAAGAGCACTTGCCGATCTTCGGGAGTGTAGAATTGGGAAAGATCTAAATCGATGTTGACATTATCAAGATCGTTAATATTCAGAGCTTCCAACATTTCAAACAGGGCATGGACTTCATCTTCTGTCACATATTCAGATAGTGTTCCCTCTGCGAGCGTTCCTCTTGACAAACGAATGACATCTCCGACTTCTCCATAATAAGGTATCTCGAGGACTTCGGTTCCCAGTCCAATCAATTGTTTGGAAATCTCTAAATGCACTGCTGCAGAGTCAAAGAGCACTTGCCGATCTTCGGGAGTGTAGAATTGGGAAAGATCTAAATCGATGTTGACATTATCAAGATCTGAAATATTCAGTGCTTCCAACATTTCAAAAAGCGCATGGATTTCTTGATCCACGACATATTCTGAATCAGTTTCTTCCCCAATATCCCCTCTTGTTACACGGATTGGTTCATTTGCTTCCGAATAAAAGGGGATTTCTAAGACTTCCGCTCCTAAATTCTTCAGTTGTTTGGATATTTCTAAGTGAACTGAGGCCGAGGCCAATAGGGTTGATCTGGGACCTAACAGACTCTCACCGAGGGGGGTATCATCATAGAATAAGGTAAGATCCAAATCGAGATTAATCGTATCAAGATCATTGATTCCCAATATTTCCATCACTTCAAAGAGAGCGTGGATTTCGGTATCCGCTACATACGTGGTCTCAGTGAATAGTTCGGAATCGCCCTGTTCGATCAGAATCGGTTGGTTATCACTATCGAAATAGGGTACTTCTAAAACAGTGTCATCCAATTCGATAAGTTGTTTGGAAATGGCCGAATGAATTGTGGCTGATGCCAACAAGGTATTGCGATTGTCGGCGGTATAGAAGTCGGGTAAATTAATCGCGATATTGACATTATTCAATTCGTTGACTCCGAGGAGTTCGAGCGCTGTGAAAGTATGTTCTAATTCGCTATCCAGAATATATGTCGTTTCTGCGCGTTCCACCCGGATCGACGAACCGCTATAATCAAAGGTGGGAATATCGACATCTTCGGACTCAATCGTCAACATTTGATCAGAAATCGTCGCGTGAATGATCGCTGATTGTATGATTGTGTCAAACTCTTGATTGATTGTTGTCAATGTGAGAGAATCAATGGTATTGAAATCGGTGATTCCGAGCGCAAACAGCGCCTCAAAGGAGCCTCTCAATTCCGTTTCCGAGACAAAGAGTGTTTCATGATCCGTAAATTGGAGCGGTTGTCCTTGATAATCCAAGGTGGGCACCACCAACAACGCTTCTGTCTCTTCGTCTTCTTCGGTCAAATCAATCAACATTTTCGAGATGGATGCATGGAGAATCGTGGAATCAAACAACGTATCTAGTTTCCCGTTATCCAACTGCCCCGGGTTTAAGGTATCTTCCAGATTATTGATGATTGAGGCATCAAAGACAGGATTATTGAAATCAATATTCAATACTTCCAACGCGTTAAACGTCGCGCGCAGCTCCGATTCGGAAATATAGGTAATGAGCGTCGCTCCAGCGCCTCGTTCAATCAAGATAGGTTCAGGAACGACTGCTAGATCCCAAGAAGGCACCACGATCGCATCGCTTTCCATGGACATCACTTGATCTGAGATAGTCGCATGCAACGTCGCAGAAAGAATCAAGGTATCAAAATGTTCCTTGATGGTGTCTAACGATAAACTATCCACCGAATTGAAATCATTAATGTCCATGGCATAGAGTGCTTTTAAGATTTGTTCGAGTTCTGCTTGAACCACAAATTCGGCATCATAAGGCTGAACACGAATGTCGGAACCGTTCACATCCACATAGGGAAGAACGAGGACCGCTTCGGTTTCCTCATCGGCTTCAGTCAAATCGATCAACATTTTGGATACGGACGCGTGAAGAATGATTGAGGAAAAGAGCGTATTCAACTTATCCTCGTCCAACCCTGTCAATTCCGATTCCGGTTCATACGCCAAATTGTCGACAATAGACGCGTCAAAGACCGGATTGTTGAAATCAATATTCAAAACTTCCAACGCATCGAAGGTGCGTTCCAACTCATCAGAGATAATGTAGGTTGTCTGAAAACCGACATCCCCGCGGATAACGATGATCGATTCGCCAGCGAGGTCCTTTTCTGGCACCACGATCGCATCGCTTTCCATGGTCATCACTTGATCGGAGATGGTCGCATGCAACGTCGCGGATACAATCAACGTATCAAAATTATCTTTAATGGTGTCTAAGGACAAACTGTCAACCGAATTAAAATCATCAATATCTAGCGAATAAATCGCTTTAAACAAATTGACCAATTCTGTTTTGGAGATAAAATTCGATCCGTGATCGGTGAAACGGACCACTGCTTCCGATTCAGCGGTATAAGGAACGATCAAAATGGCTTCCGTCTCACCATCGGATTCGGTGAAATCCAAAATCATTTTGGATAACGAGGCCTGAATGATGGTGGAATCAAAAAGCGTGTCCAGTTTGTCATCATCCAGTTCTCCGGGAGTATCGGCATCTTCTAAGTTTTGGATAATGGTCGCATCGAACTGGGGATTTTCTAAATCGATATTGAGCACATTAATGGCATCCAACGTGAGTTCCAGTTCAGCCTTGGAAATATATGTGACGGCTTGCTCACCTTCGCCTTGGCTGATTTCGATTGGATGACCCAAGAGATCGTGCGTAGGGATGACGATCATCTCGGCATCCAATTCCCGGACTTGATCCGAGATCGTCGCCTGTAAAATTGATGAATCGAGTAAAATTCCCGAGTTGGCGATGATCATGTCTAAATCCAAGGTTTCAATTGAGATATTTTCAAAATCAACGATATCGAGAATCAGCACCGCCTGAATCAAGGCGCTTAATTCGTCATCGCTGATATATTCAAACTCGTCATCGTCGTCAAAATAACGGATTTCTGATCCCGTTTCCGAAAAATAAGGAATCGATAACGCGCCATCGGCATCAAAATCAATGAGCAATTTTGACAAGGTCGCATGGATGATGAGCGATAAAAACAAGGTATCCGCCTTGTCTTGGTCTAAGACGGTTGGATCGATCTCGGTCCCGAGATTGGTCAAAATCGATGGATCGATTTCCATTGCCTCGATATCGGTGATTTCCAAGGTGGCAACGGCTTTCAACAAGCGTTCGATTTCGGTTTTTGTGACAATCGTGACCGTTTCATCGTCACCGACGGACACCGTGGTAAGCGCTCCTTCCGGAATCGAAAGGACGTCGCCACCCATATCATAAAGCAAATCACCAACAGTGGCCTGAATGATTTCCGAGGCCAAAAGAGTTGCTATTTTATCATCATCTGCCGCAATCTCCGTCACCATGGACGGATCAAAGCTGTCGATTTCCTCCAGGTTGGTGATCCCTAAGGCCGATACCGCTTGAAAGACTTTGTCTATTTCCAAACGGGACACCACGTTTCGAGGAATCGACTCCACCATGATTTCTGTTAGAACCGTGAGGGTGTCAGGCACAATCAGAAATTCCGCTCCCATATCCAAAATCATGTTTCCAAGCGTAGCCCAAATAATGTCCGATGTGAGTACAGTGTCGACGGATTCGGAGGATAGAGTCAAGGCTTTAGTGATATCAAAGCCTACTTCTTCGCATTCAGTATCGCCAATATCGCAGGCCAGTTCGGTGACGATGATCTGGAAAGCATCGACCAGATGGATCAATTCACTCTTTTTGATATACCCGTCTTCATCATAAATGGAATCTGGAAGGATGAGTGGCAGGTCGCCAAAATCCTGTTCTTTGACAAGTTGAGTAATACTCGCAACAAGAATGCGTGACTCAAAAATGGCGTCGATCGAGTCCAAATCCAATTCGGATAAGGAATTGATTGTAAAGTTGGAAAAATCAACTTGAGTGGCGATTGTCGATACCGCGTTTACCGCTTCCAAAATCGCTAGTAACTCGGTATCCCAATCGATATCGTCGGGAATGACAAGAAAACTCAATTCCTCACCATCCAAAAAGCCACCAGCTCCCGAGAGAACATTGATCAACGCGTTTTTGACAATAACCGAATCTAGCAATACGGTGAAATTGAGCGTGGCTAGAGCACTGATGATCGTCATGGGATCGCCGGATTCAAAATCGCCAAGCGAAATGCCGGTTTCAATGATTTGGGCGATGATCTCACCAATACTGGTGAATTCTTCTTCCCAGTCGAGATCGGCAGGAACCGTGATGATCGCAGAGGCATCTTCAGACAATTGCGCCAAAACCGGTTCCATGACCGCAATCGATGCCACCATGGTGACTAGTTGTGATCCGCCAAGGCCTGTGAATATTTCTCGGACATCTTCTGCATTGAGCTCCAATGTTTCCAAGTCTGGCTCTCCATCCAATAACCCCGCCGCGTTGACAAAATCAAACACCAATCCCGCGACTTCGCCGAGTTGCACGACCTCGGCCTGCCAATCAATGGCATATAATTCATCAGTAGGAACCGGTAGATCCACTTCAAAATAGACAGTGGCCGCATCGATTGCGACCGGCAAAAGCGATGTAAACAACGCCGAATTCGACAGAAGGGTAAAAGCGTCGCGGATT
>Ga0265297_10006744_pt1 | contig 16395 bp, 45 predicted proteins | sample Munlanlwell13791_FD_192502 | JGI IMG/M metagenome (GOLD analysis project Ga0265297, IMG submission 192502) | Leachate microbial communities from a municipal landfill in Southern Ontario, Canada - Leachate well 137-91 | ecosystem: Engineered > Solid waste > Landfill > Unclassified | place... | reverse complement strand
GGCTAAAATCAAAGCTATTACTGGTGTAAGATTCATGATTATTTCCTTTCTTTTTAATCACATGAAAGAGTTATTTTATTTGGTTTTTGTTACTGTCAAAACTGCATCAAGAATAACGTCTGTATTATTTGTTTTACATAAATCAGAAAAAGTTTCATACGTTGTTTCTACAGAAAAATTTGTCAAGTCTACATAAGAATATTTTCCGTTATTATACACTATCATAAACAATTGTCCATGATCGTCTACAATGTCTCCCAATTCAAATTTATTCTCAGGAACATTTTCTACTTCTTCCCATTTTATTTTTAGTGGCATAATCATTTTCCTTTCTAAAGCATCATGAAATATTTCATCTATTAAATTTTTAATACTATAAAAGACTATTTATTGATTGAATCGCAACACCAATATCATTGGAATTTCTCTTTAACTTATTGATTAGTTCCAAAATATCTTCTGGCATTTTTCGTTCTTCGGTTTTATCAAACCCTTTTAATAATCCAATTTTTCCTTGAGCTTCTTTTAATGCTTCTTTTTGCTGATCTGTCTGTAATATCAAATTTTTTAATTTTTCCCTAATTACGGGGTCGTCTTTTCGCATGTCTCCATCAACATCTGTCATAATTTATATCTCCTTTTCTTTTTTATAACAATTTTATTTTTTGAAAACAGCATAAAATGGCTGATTTATTACTTTCCCAAAATTACCACGAGAACATATAAAAGAAGTGATCCTAACATTATTAACCATCTTTTAGAATTATCAGTAACTACGCCGTAAGCTATCCCAGTAATCAAGCCAGTTATAAAAGCAATCCAAACAAAAAATACAGAATACATTTTACTCTCCTTTCTAAAACATATAAAACAGATATTTCATTGGGTGGGAATTTCACCCATCCTGTTATTATAACACGTTTTTATGGAACTTGCAGGTCAATATCTGGAATAATCGTTGACGGTCGGAAAATTACTCGATAATAATAAGGATTAGTTTGAACTGGTTCAGTTTGTTCAGCAAAGTATGTTACATTATCAGATAATCCAAGAAAATGCTTCTTGTATGTTCCAGCACCAGTTTTACAGGTAACACTTAATTCGCCAGATACATCATTGTTGCCAAGAGAGCACAAGCCTTCTATAACAAGAATATATTGATTTGTTATACCATTATAAAAGACAATCCTGCGATTTACTTCAAAACTATCTGCTGCCCTCGACAGATTGTACGATGCTGTATCCGCAGCACTACTACAACCGGCAATCAATACTACCAAAATAATTATTACAAACAAAATCTTTTTCATATTTTTCCTTTCTTTTCCTAATAAAATTGTTATTTCATTTGCTCAAAATCTTTTAGTACCTGTTTATACTCGGGCTTAATTGCATCATACTTAGTAAAAGCAAAAGGATTCCATAAAAATTTGTCGTAATCGATAATCATTAATTCGTAATAATTTATACTAATATCATATTTCTTTTCACGAATTAACTTTTCTAAATAATCAGAAATTAAATCGATGGCTTTACGTCTTGTATTCAAAGTATAATTATTTTTAATTAGCATAGCAACGCAAAACAAACCACACACCAACAAAAATATAAATAGTTCTTTCATATTTATTTATCCTTTATTCGTTTTCTACAACACCAAACGAATTCGGTGGCCCCAATTTGATAGTATCTTCCATATCAGAAACAATATCTTCGGGGTCTTCTTCCGCCATTCCATAAAATTCGTCAAGATAATAATCTAAATTTGGATCATCATCTGTAACACCGAAAACCCGTATAATAATATCAACCATATTGTCACAGATTGTTCCAATTTTATTTGGCTCTCCACCGAGGGCATCAGCCATTTCGTCATAAACAGCACGTAAATCTTGATATGTATTAATTAGATTATATAACAAAATAAACTTTTTCTCTTTCATTATTTCTCCTTTCTTCCAAATATAACTTTCTTCACTCCGTTTTCTTCATAAAATGATATTGTCGATGAATTTGGATTTTGCGAATTATCAATAAAAGTTTTATTTTTTAATTCGTTCCAACCATCTACTCGGGGAGTCGCTTCAACTATATTGGTTACAATAAGAATACATAAACAAGCAAATAAGGCAAGCCACCAATTAATATTGTCCCACATTATATCAGAAAACACAAACACAAAAAGAACAATATCAAAATATACATATTTCAAAGGCCATCTAATTTTCATCTTATTTTATCCTTTCCATAATTTTACACTACTTTTCTATATTTGTCAAGTCTTTTAAGATAGCAATTTCTCCAGCAAAATGAATAGTTGCTCCAAAATGACTTTTTAAATACTCTTCTGTTTCTATTATATCATTAGTATTTTCTTTCCATTCAAATTGAAACCCGGCTTGATCTTCCCATAAAATTAAAAACTTACTTTTCTTTAAATTACTATCTGGAAATACCATGCTTTCTCCTTTCTGAGCATTTTAAATTTGTTCAACCATCCAAACACATTGAAAATAATCAATGGGGCAATGAAATATAATATTCCATAAATCATTTGGAAACCTTATTATATTTTTTATCCCTAAATAATATTGCTTCTTTTCTATTACTTTTGCAAATGCACCATCTTTATTCTTATTAAAGAGGATCTCGTTTTTTACAGTATCATATTTCATATATGTTCCAATTTTGCATTTAGAAAATTCTGGCATAAAATTATATATATTAAATAAATCTCCTTTTGATGCATGTACTTTTTCCATTATTTTATCCTTAAACCTAATAAAACGAATGTTTTATGATACTTTTTCTGTTGTAATTTCAACACTTATACCATCATTTAAAAATTCCCATACTAGTTCAAATAGATTAGATTGATCCATAATAGACGATGCTTCACCAGCCGGTACAATATCAATAATCCTTTCATCTTCATAAAAGAAACTCCAACTAAATTTTTCTTTTGATACTTTCACGGCCTGAAATTCTTTATTATTAGCAATTTGCTCTCGAATTTGCTTGAGATTGCCTGTGAAATTAGGCTTTGTGGGCGCATAGGGATAGTTGTCAATAGCATAACATTGAGTATTATATCCCCAACCAAGTTTACGTGTTTTGTTTGTAATTATTTTTTTCATAATTCTCCTTTTAAAATATTTTATACAATTTGTAATATCTTTATTAACATTATAATCAAAATTATAATTAAAATAATTTGAGGCAATACTGAGAAAATGTCTCCAATAATCGTAGACAATGGAGTCCAGTAGTGATTAAAATCTTCTTCGCTTCCCATTTCCCAATATAATTTTTTATTGCTTTCTTTTTGGCATAATCTTCCAATTATTTTTCTCATAGTTTCCTTTCAAAAACCATTGAAATACAAACTTTATGATGTTTCATAATCGTCCCGAACTTGAATAATTGATTTTTCTTTGCAATAGTCCCGCCCTTTATTTCGCATAAAAGCGTATACAGAATTTTGCTTTGCTGTTGTAAACCACGCAGTATTTACTTCGTGCCCTGTTCCAATTTTTTCTTTTATGCTACGCATAAATTTCCAAAATTTGTAATATTTTGTTTTGAATTTTACCATAAATCCGTTCGAATCTTCTACAACAAATCCTTCAACAAAGTTATCTTTGAATTTAAATCCTTCATTATCAACTTCTTCTGTAAATTTATAAAATTCATCATAGCTATTGAAAGCGTGAGTTTCTTCTTTTACCACCAGTCCAAATTGCTTTGCTACATCATTCAAATTATATGTTCTATTGAAATTCCACGACCTATCAATACAATCCAACAAAATAACTTCTTGCCTATCATATTTAATAATATGGGGATCATTAACTGGGTCTAAAATTTCAAACAGAAGACTTTGATTAAAATTCTTGCAGAAATCTTTAATGTCTTCAAGAGATACTCGCTTAGACAATAATTCTTTAAATTGTTTTTGCATTTCTCCTTTATTTGTTGACTTTGTGGCAATAAATAATTCATCCTTTTCTGAATTATATCCAACAATGCCGAGATAACCTCCATATTTCAAAAAAGCTTTGGCTGGAAATACCATATTCCTGCGAAGTTCGCCAAGCTTCATTGAATCATTCTCTTCAAAATTGAAGAATTTCTCGTAGCTTCGTGCCACAATTTCTTTAGTAGCGGTATTAACAAACAATCCTCTTGCTCTAACAGTCAGATCATTCCATTCTTTATCAAAAAAAGCGTCCCTCGTAAAATTTAATGAAACAACATTATCATCAAGTTTTTTTACGGCAATTAACTTATTATTCATCATAGATTCTAAAATATTATTTTCATCAATAACAACCTTTTCTCTCGTAGAAAACTCATTAACAAAGAATGTATTATTTTTAATCAATAAAATTTCTTGAATAACGTTATTGCCATCTTTAGAAAAAGTCAATACTCGTAAGTTTTTCCCAAACTCAATTTTATCACACAAATTGTATGTATTTCCGAAAACGGTTGGGGTTTCTTCGGTATTGCGATGACCGTGAATCAAAAAGTGATTACTTTTATTTTCTTTATTCCATGTTTCTTCCATTGTCAAATAATCTTCATATTTGCCTGTTCCTAAAATTAACTCATCTGATGCAGTAAAAGGCGTAGGAATTACAGGATAGCCACCATGGCAAACAAAGAATACGTTGCCACCGAATTCATACAGTGCCAGTTGGCCTAGTTTACGGCAAAATTCACGAATCTGCTTCTTGTCTAAAATTTCAATTTGAGGTATCGTATATTTTTTAAATTCATTAGAGCGAATATCATCTAATTTATCTTCAGAATATGCTCTTAGCCAACGTTCATGATTCCCCTCCAGAAGTAGAATATTAGGCTTTCCCATTAATTCAAAGAGAAATTCTAATGTTTCCTTGTTTTGAATTCCCCTATCTACATAGTCCCCAATAAAAATATAATAATAATTTTCATTATAAGGGTTATTACCAAAATATTCTTTTAGTGGTTCAACACATCCGTGAATATCTCCAAAGTGAATAATTTTTTCATATTTATTAAAATCAAATACTTTTACCTTTCCATATTCTTCTAAGAATTTATCTGGAGTGGTTTTCATGCACCAATTAGGAGTAGGCTGAGTCGCAATGCGCTCACACATGTTCCGTATGACTTCTTCTGAAACTCGTTTTACTTCTGGACGATTATTATTTTGAGCAAGAACTTTTTCAACATCATTCTCAAACTCGACAACAACGCACCGATACCTATATTGCTCACATAATTTTTTATAGTCCTGAATCAAGGAAGTACGAGAATGAGTGGCATCAATAATTGTCAACTCTCCACGCTTCATACGTTCTTCTGTCAATTGACGAATAAACTGCCATACTTTACCATCATTCTTTTGACTAATATTTACTTTCCCATATACATCCATAATGGGAGATTGAAACATAAGTCTAACAGTATCAGCATTAATAGCATACTGATTAAGATTATTATTTTGAAGCCAAGTAGATTTTCCACTTCCAGCAGAACCACGTAGTAAAACTAAATATCTCATTTATTATCCTTTTCTAAAAACATAATAAAATATTACTTTCATTGGGTTTTACTTTGATATAACTCATCTAAATATAAAGCAAACTTATGATGATAATCGATATGTCCCATACAATAATGATCCAATTTACTAATTTCATCAATTGTAGAATTAGGAATATTTTGTTGTATTTCTTCAAACATTTTTGTTAACCATCCCTCATTAAAATTTATATTTTTATCACGAAAATCTAAATGTTTTCCAATAATTTCTATAAATGTATCATATTTATTTTTCATTTTATTTTCCTTTTTTTACAACCATACTCATATTATATCATAAATAAGTATGGTTGTAAACAGTCAAGAATTTTCAATCCATAAAAACATTCTAATATAATCAAAAAATACTAAAAATAAATTTGATTTTGGATAAACGTTTTTATATTTTATTGCAGTTTGCCATGCTAATTTTATAATTTTCATATTAATAACTCAATTTTTGTATTTAAACCGATTCGAAAAATTCTTTTAAATCTTTAATTTGATCATCTCTAATACAAAGATCAAAAACAGAATAATCTTTTCCAATCAAAAAGAACCAAGCAAATTTAATGCGTTTTAATAATGAACGATATCCATAAATATGATCTGCTTTAATAAAATAATTTAAAGAAAGAGAATTGTCTTCATCTTTTTCTCCCCAATACCATCGTTCAATTTCAAGTATTCCACATCCACAATCACAATCTAAATGAAATCTTTTATTATTACTTCGAGACATAATCTTTATCCTTTCTTATAAAAACCACTTGAAACATTAATTTCATGTTATTTTTTGAATCCAATTTAATAATTCTTCACGTTCTTTATTTACTTTATCCATATTAACTTCAAAATATTCTGCTAAAAGATTTTCAATACTATCACGAGTTGGATAATATCCTTCTAAATCTGAATATCCATCTCTATTATATTTATCCGTCAAGTTTCCATTTTTATCATAATATTTGGTATCTTCCCATTTACATAAAACTTTTCCATTTGAAAATAACCAATCTAAAAAATTTCCAATTATTTGAGATTCATCTTTTACTGAATGTAATTTATCACATTCTGGACATTCTGGTTGTAATGACATAATCTTTATCCTTTCTGTTATTATATTATTTTATAAATATTATATTATTAATTTTCTTTTTTGTCAAGATAGAATTTATAAGTATTAGTTTATTTGTTCAGGATTTCGATTTATCGAAATCCATATATTAGTTTATTTATTTTTTATCTTTTAGCTTATCTTTTAGTTTATCTATTACTTATCTATTTAAGCACATCTGGGAGCAACCCCTTGTATTAATTGATACAACCCCTTGTACTGATTAATACAACCCCTTGTATCCACGGAAGCAACGGGTATATCAAATTAGAGCAACCCCCTGTATCAATTAGAGCAACGCATTATTCATAAAGATCATTTTTGGTTAGTTCCATTAACATTTTTAATCTTTCTTCATAAGAAATTCTTTCTTTATTTTCATTATTATCTAATGAATACATTTCTTGATATTTAATAATATTTGGAACATAAAGAATTATTTTTCTATCGACCTGAATTAAATGTTTTGGGATTGGATTAGGCCAAGGTTTGATTAATAATAATTTAACATCTATTAATTCTTGAATATTTTTTGATATTGTGTTCCTTCCAATTTTAAACATTTTTGAAATATTATTTTGGCTTATAAAACTATATCCGTAATTGTTTGATCTACTTTTTAGAAGTCCCCAAATTGCGGTTTTTACAACTCCTAAATCTTTTAACATTGAATCAGGTAATTTGGAAAAACTTCCCAATTCATCAAAATCAAATAATTTATTATTTCTATTTTTTATTTCGCTGTCTTCAGTCATCGTTCATAAAACCTCCTTTCCTTATAAAACCCAATAAAATGTATCTTTTATTGTATTATTATTTTATATCTTTCCTTATAAATTTTGTATTAGTAAAACCATTTTTTCCAATTTTAAAAATTATATCATTCCAACAAAAATATGAATATTCTAATTTTTTTGAAATATCTATAATATCTGCTAAGCTAAGTTTATAAAATTGTTTTCCGCCATCTAAAACATTTTCCCATGTTGGAGCCACATCAGTTTCATATTCCATTTCATTCTCCTTTATTGCATTAATTTTCTCAAAACATCACTAACTTTATAAATATTTATATCTCTATTAATATAAGGTGGTGATAAAACAATACAAATACCATCTATTTTCATGTTCCGTAAGCTTGGCAAACCTTTATATTTTCTAATCTTTTTCCAATCTGTATGTAGTTTTGGATAATGCCACAAATCATTTTGAGTATCACATCTTCCATATGAAAAACGAAGTGGAACCGGATAATTCCATTGATAAGTTTTGTTATTCCTTCCTTCCACAAATTTTGCCCATGTCCCACAATTTAACTCAGTATAATTTTTATAACAAATATCATCGTGATAATCAATATTGATAAGAAGATCAAAATTTGAGTTTTTAAGTATTGATAAAATATCTTCATGATTTATAATTAAATCAACGGAAAACACTTGCCTAGTTTTCAATAACTCCGCAAAAAAATCAAAACATTCTAACATTTTTGTTTGAAGTTGATAATTATCATAATCTCTATAAAACCAATAGTCAAGATCAATACTTAAATATGTTTTCATAACATTCTTATATTATAGGATTATTTTTTTCAATTTCAACCATTTTATCAAAAACAATTTTAAAACTGTCTCTTTTCACTCCAGCAGGAATTGTTGTTAAAATCTCTGCCAACCAAATAGTTAATAATAACCACCTTTTTCTTTCGATACTCATTATTTTTCCTTTCATAATATTTCGGTTTCCATTATTTTATTCCCTTACAAGTATTTTTATTTTTATTATATTTCTTTTTCTTCCCAATCATAATCATGTTTACAATCATTATTAATATATGCACATTTTTCTCCTTTTACATATATCAATAATGTTCCATCTACATCCCAATACCACATAGCTATAATACTTGGACTTTCAACAGCGTTGACATAAATATTATCATTTTCTAATCCACTAATAAAAGGAGAGTCCATGTATTCTGAAACATCCCAATCTAACAAATCATATAAATATTTTTTAGATGTTGATTCAATTTTAATAAACTCAGGATGTGTTTTAAAAGTATCATAGCATCCAAGTTCTTTATAATCACCCCATTTAGTAGATATGGTTTTTTCATCAAACACCAAACTTCTTAATATTTCAGCTTTGGTAGCGATAGGCAAAGTATCTAAATCTACTTCTATCTTCATTTTTTCTCCTTTTGTAATATCATGAAATCATAATTTTATTATGATTCTTCTAATTTAGTCATATCTTCCATAATTAAACGAACACCATCTGTTTTAGCTATTAATCTAGCATGTTCTTTTGTTTCTGCTGTTACTTTCGATAGTTCATTTAGCGCCAACCATTTTCTATATGTTGATAATTTTAATTCATTCCACATTTCTTCATAAGTCATAATATTTTCCTTTCAAAATTACATAAAATTATGCTTTTACGCTATTTAAATATTCTAAATAATTAGTTATTTTATCTTCTATTCCATGCAATACACTTATTCCTCTACGTGGATTTCCTCTACATGCACTAATTAATTTATATTCACGTTCTGTAATTTCTAGTAATATATTTTTAGTGTTTTTTAATGCCAAATCAACAGATGTAGATTCACCAAAAGAAACTATTTCACCATTTTCTAAAATTTCTATATAATACATAATTTCCTCTTTTCTATATCTTTATACAACTAATTATACTCGAAATTTCAAATTTGTCAAGGTTTATGTAAAAGCAAATGCCAACCATTCTATATACATTTTGTCCCATTCAGGAGTATTTCTATCTGGAATATTATTTCCAGTTTCATAATATCATATTTCAGCAATTTCGGAAAGAATTAAATCTTCTATTGGTTGATATTTTAACACATCATAATATATTTTAGAATGTTCATTATCCATTTTCATCTCCATATTTTTGATTATGAATAATAATTTTTACAATTACATCATCTGGACATTGTGATACAATAGGTTCTCCATCATACATCTCAATAATCACTACTCTTGTTTCTGGAGAATCTTCTTCTAATTCTTGCCAATAGCTACATTCTACTGGTTTTTCATAAGAATCTCTTTGTAATTGAGTAAAAATAGTAGCTTCATCTTTATCTACCCATCCTTTAGTAATAGAAAAATATAGCTCGTTTGTATAACAATAAAGTAAGTAATGTTTAACATTTTGTGATTCTAATATTGGATTCATTATTACTCCTCTCAAAAAATTTACTGTACATCATTATTTAATAATGTTTCCCAATCATCGATAATTTGTTCCGCAAATTCAATATCTTTATTTACAGCTTTAAAAAGATTATATTCATTAACCGTTACTCCCAATGTTTTAGTACCATCAACAGTAGTTGTATCAATAGGACTATCTGATTTTACAAGATTAATAATTTTTCCATCTTTATATTGAATATAATAATAAGCAAAATCTGTTATCATATTATTCTCCTTCATTACATAAAATAACTGCTTCAATTTCTTTACTCACAAAATCAATATCATAGCGATGATCTATATATACATCATATTGTGTGGGCGATACATTACAATAAACATTTGCTACCCCTTCTACATTTTTAATCAATTCTTTTTTGCCTAAATTTGCCCATACTTTTAACACAAAACTAGGCATTTTTATTCCTGTTTTCTGATCTTCAAAAGTTACATTTTCTATTAAAACATCTTTTAATTTTCCTTTATCGTTCATTTTTTATCCTTTTCTAAATATTATTCTTCTAATAAATTATTATTTAATCGAATTTCATTATTGGCAGTATCAATAATTTTTTGCATTTTTTCAAGATTAGTAAAAGTTACAGGATAATTATCAAAATCAATTAAGTCTTCTTGACCACCTTCAATATTATCATAATCAACGAGTGTTACAATAACATCTCCAGTATCAGAAAATACACCTTGAATTATACCGCCTTCTACGTGAATTAAAATGTTAGTCATTCTATTTATTTCTCCTTTTCTATTAACATATTTTCTACCTTTTTTAAATGCTCTTTATCCATTATTTTTCCCGAAGTATTTAGCATTAAGAAATATCGAATCTTTTGTTCTCTGGTAATATTTGAAATTTCCGCAACATTAATATGATATTCTTTTAAATGCCATTGTTCCCATTTTGATAATTGATTGAAAAATAAACCATTATATGTGAATCTATTTTCATAAAATTCTGTTATCGCATTCACACGTTGTTTTCCATCAAGAACTTCATATAAATAATTTTTTGGATGTTCATTCCATTTTAATTGAATAAATACAAATTTTCCAATATCAATATTATTAAAAATAGAATCTATTAAATCATGTTTATCTTTTAAATTCCATACATAATCTCGCTGATAATCAGCATTCATTTCTAATCCAAAATGATATTTCTTACCAAAAATATTTGTCATTTGGCAAGGACTATAATGAAGTTGTAAATCTTCATTTTTAATAAATTCTTTACCATTACGCTGTTGTAATGGTCGTATATCTAACCATTTCCAATAATTTATTACGTGTTTTGTTATAATTGGATGTCCATAATTATTATCAACTTCTGTATAATCAACCTTATAAATTTTTCCATGTTCTAAAGATTTAAGAATGTAAACATCTTTTAAATTTCCAATACTTACTTCTTCTCCAATATTAAAAATGTAAGTGGGATCAGGAACATTTTGAATATTCTCCATTACATGAACTAATTTATTTGCATCTATTTCTTCTGGAGTAACTATTTTTTGTCTTGCCATTTAATTCTCCTCAAATAATATAAAAGTACGATTTATTGGGTTTTTAGTCCTTTAAATATTCTAACAGCAATTCTAAATACCGTAAAAATTAATAATAATTGAGATAATAATATTAAGTTTTCAATAATATTTCCTTTTGTTAAGATTCTTTTGTAAACAAATATTGAAATTCTTTTTTGATTGCTGAATTTGTGCCCCATAAAGAAAGATTAAAAAGATATTTAAAATATTCAACTTTCATTTCTTTATAATAATTATATTCTACATTATATTGTCTAATATCAATTAATTCTCGACAATATTTATGAATTAATTCTCTTGCTTCTTCCATACGTTTATATGTATAACCATTTCTAAAAAGCAAGAAAAGACTTCCAAAAAATAATATTGTAGCAATAAATTGAAAAATGTTCATATATTTTATCCTTTCTGTCATATGAAAAACCAATGAAATAGCGGATTTATTGGGTTTTATCTTTTTCATATTGTAAACATTTATCGCAAGTAAGACCCCAGCCGGGATGATTCCATTCCCATCCATATTTTTCAACAACTTCCCTTGCTGTTTGCAAAGCATCTTGTTCTATACTAGAAATTCCTGCCACATTAAAACATTTATCACACAAAAACTTATACATTCCATCATAAATTTTCATTTATTCATTCCTTTCTGTTATAATCGTAGCATTCCCTGAGACAATTGTTCGTCTGTCATTTTCTTTACTTTTACTTTTATTACTTTGCCATTTGTAGCTTCAAGAGCATCAAGATTCCTTCTTTCCTCTTTAAAATTACAATCAACTGCGTCTGACATATCAAATACCGGTAAATATCCTAATGGTTCTACGGAACGAGTGTGCTTGATTACACCATCAGGATTTACCCAAAAGTAATTTACTGATGGGTAATCTTTGTATGGTTGCCATTTGTATAAAGACCATGAGTTAGTCATATTTATTGTCTTTCCCAAATCAAATCAAAATCTTCAAGGCATTCTCTTGCAAGAAATTGAGTAATAGCATAAGGATATTTGGGTTGATAAATTCGCATAATATCAAACATTGTATATCCATCATTGCATAGCAAGTCAATAGACAAATCTGCTAACCTATTCCAGCCATATTTTGAAACCAATATTCCGACTTCTTCTATATGTTCAGGAAATCTAATATCACGGATAATCAAATACAAATTGTCATTTCGTGTTTTTACTACCATCCCTGTTTTCAAATCGGAAAGATTCATTGCTTTCCTTTCTGCTAAAAATCTTCCAAGTCATTAGTTTCGTCTAGTAGAGTTTCAGCATCAGCATCTACCATAACAAACAAAATCTGATTTTCTACATCGCAACCCGTTAAAGAATAGTTGATATCTTCTAGGAAACAACCATTTTCTTCACCAATTAATCCATTTGTCATAACATCATCGAGATTTTCAACACCAGAAAATAAAAAACTATTTGAAAATTCTACGTTGACTATACCCGAAATTCTGTTATTGCTATCAATTGCTTTTCTAACTTGATCGGCTGTTATATAGGTAGACATTGATTCTCCTCTATTGATTATTTTCTTAGTAAATAATGTTATTGGCAGGAATAATTACAGTTCCGCAATGATGACAAGTTAAATCGGTTGTTACCACAAGAAACATAACTCCCTCTGATGTATAGCCTGATTCTTTTCCGCAGGAGGGACAGATAATCGGATGTTCTCCAAGGATAGGACTCTTGCGAAACCACCGACCACCTTCTTTTACACTTTCTTTTAATTCATCGAATATTTTTGATTTCATTTTAATCTCCTTTCAAATCACAAATTTATTCTTCAAAAGTAAATTTCACCCACCAATGGCTTCCTTGTGAAACACTCTGACCGCCTCTAAATGCTTTATAGACTTCTCCTTTATCTAAAATTTTAGCATCGGGAAAAAATTCTAAAACTCGTTTTTCTAAATTATCTGCGCTTTTACCCATTTTATAAAAGAAACTTGATCTCACCGTAAAGATGTTATTTTTTACTGTGCAATTACTTAACTTTTCTTTCACTTCTTTATTTGTATGTTTCATTTTTATTTTCTTTCTTAAACCATATGAAATGCAAGTTTTATTTTGTTTTCCTATTGTCTCAAAATCCAATGTAGAAGCGATAATTCTGTTTCATATCGATAAAATTGTTGCTGAGTAGTATAAGATAACTTATCGAATTCATATTTATACATATCGGCTTTTAGACGATCAAATTTTTCTTGAATTTTGTCTCTATATTTTTCAATCTCTTCTTTTGTTTTCATAATTCTCCAAATATTATAAATTGCATAAAATCAAAGATAAGACCCATCCAATCCCATAACAAACGCCATAGAAAACAGCCATCATAATAATAACAATAATAATCATAATCAAAAATTTCACTGTAATGACAGCAAGTTCTCGCGCATTTTCACCAATCTCTTTGTTTTTAATAAAATCTTTAATATTCTTAAAGGCACACCGGATTTCGTAAATAAAAAACCGTATTATTATTGCTATCAATATAAATGCAAATCCCAAGCCAAAAAAATCCATAGTGCAAATAGATTTCATTTTTCTCCTTTCATCCTTAGCAATGTTGCGTTTAATTAGTTTTTACCAGCCTTCATATCTAACTTCATTATTATCAACAATTAGCCACCAATGATCTTCTTCATCTTCGCCTTGTGCTTCAATTTTTCCATTACAAGAATATTTGTCTCCAATAAAATTATTAATAATATATTTCATCCATTCAACAGATTCATAAAATTTTTCCGATCCATCCCATTCGATAAATTTACCATCGTTTGTTATTTCCCATTGACACCATAACCCCGGCTGTGTTCGTGGGGGCGTATTATTGTCAATAACGGTAGAGTCTCCAAATTGACCAGAATATCCTTTGTCACCAATAAAATATTCACCATCCACACCATATTTGCCATTAAATCCGAATTTGCCATTATATTTTTCTTGTAGTTTTTCAACATTGCGCTTCATGCGCCTGCTCGTACCAAACTCATTGATATATTTAATCAATTCGGGAGGCAATACAGGTGTAATTTCAATTTTTCCAGTAAAATCAGTTGTATATCCCATTTTATTTTCTCCTTTTCCAAGTATCATAAAACGCAGATTTTATGCGACTAATCTTCGTCTAATTGTACAAAGTCAGTTCCATCATAATCAAAAACATCATTGCTTTCATCCATAAAAATAATAGAACAGGCTACAGTGTGAATAAGATGACCGTCAGAATCGCATTCATACTTATCTAACAATTTTGCTATCTCAGAAAACAATGTTTCTTTATCCACAAAATTCTCCTTTCATTCTTCTGTTAAAGTTTTACAGGCATCATTTTCGTCTGTTCCACGATAAAGTTCTGTTGATCCTCTTTGCCGATATTTACTTTCATATACGACAAATTCTCCGTGTAAGGAATACAACTCATCAATAACTAACCACCTTCGGCCACAAGATAATCTCGCATTTTCATTTTTTAAAACTTCAAGAATGTTCATTTTTCTCCTGTTGATCCATAAATAAAATTTTCCCAATATTCAAAATCTCGTGGGACACAGTTTAGAGAAATAACTTCTTGAACATAGTTTACATATTGATTCAAAACTACACATTTCTTTTCTAAATATTTAATTTCTTTATCTTTAGATTCCATTAACCAATCACCTAGTTCTTGACTACGTTTTGATTCTATTTCAAATAAATGTAATCCAAATTCTAAAGCATTTGTTTGTTCCGCCGTTAGACCCTGATTAGTCATTCTACTTTCCTTTCAATCAGCCTAGAAATTATTAATCCAACACATTTTCTTACCACCGAATTCATTATCAAGAGAAATGTCACCCCAATCATATAAATTGCTAAGACGATAATCAAATTCCTCATCTTCATCATTTATAGAATCGTCTTCTGCAAAGACTTTAAAATCTTCAATTACATCTTCAAAATCAGTAAGATAATCGACAAATTTAGTTTCAACAACGGGACGCAATTTTTCTAATCTTTTAATAATTTCTTTTGCACCATCTTGTAAAGTAAATTCTTTAGATCGAATTTTTTGCATAATATCTTTTAATTCTAATTTCATTTGCCATTGTGCCATAATTTTTTCCTTTTAAATTTATTATTTTTTATTTTTTATAAAACATTGTTCCACATTCATCACAAATTAACAAGTTGGTATTATCATCTTGAACTTCTTCTTCACAATTTGGACAATAAATAATGTCACCATCATCTGTTTCTGTTTTTTCAATTACACCTTCTGTATATTCTTGACAAATTAATTCTGCAATATGATTACGATCTGCATCATCCAATTCAACATCATAATCTGTAATCATAAGTTTCCAATAGCCTTGTTTGTTCGCCATAATATTTTCCTTTCAATTAAGAAACCCGATGAAATTTCCATTTTATTACATCATTTTGCAATATTAAGGAGTGCAGGATTCAATACCTTACCTTCTTTATTAGCTTTTTCACCCTCATTGCCAATTTGTGTATCTAAATTATGCCAATGACGCAATTGTTCTCCCCAATGCCATACTCCAGATAGTGTTTGTACGGCAGCTCCATACATAAAGCCGGTAATACCTTCCGTGTCCGCTTCATGGCTAGTTCTATTTGCCATTTCATCTACTAACAATCCCTTTTCGATTTCTTTTTCCATGAGATTTGCCCATCGTTCTGCAAAGTCAATAATTGCCTTTCCATATCCTTCACTGTTATTCTTTTTATATTCTTCCCACAATTCAACATTTTTAATTTTCATTTTTATTTGTCCTTTCTTATTATAAACCTAATGAAATGAACGTTTTATTACATTCTTTCTAATTCTTTATTTAATTCTTTTTCAATACCTTCAAATGTATCTAAAACTCCTTGTACATATGCGTT
>Ga0265297_10006743_pt1 | contig 16395 bp, 17 predicted proteins | sample Munlanlwell13791_FD_192502 | JGI IMG/M metagenome (GOLD analysis project Ga0265297, IMG submission 192502) | Leachate microbial communities from a municipal landfill in Southern Ontario, Canada - Leachate well 137-91 | ecosystem: Engineered > Solid waste > Landfill > Unclassified | place... | reverse complement strand
AAACCTTGCTGCAATTGACTAATCATGGTGTAGACCTCCTGCGATTTGATCATAGTAACTCAAGTCCCGGAATCTGTTCTTTTCCTTGATACATACGGAGGTCTGTGGAACTGCATACTTGGCTTTGGCGTGTTCATCTCGGCTGCGTCTCAGCTCCAGAAAGCGCTCGATCTTCTTACAGCTCAACACAGGTAGCGAACTAATATTGGCAAACTCTGCCTGCCAGAGTTCCGGCTCATACTTGTTAAGTAAACTACGCATACCACGATATTGGGCACGAGGATGCTTGGGGTTGTCTTCACCAATGCGCCTGATAACCGGGATATACTGTTCCAGTTGTCTGTTACAAAACATATCGATGCTCAGTGCCAACTCGTCCGCAACACTACGCTTGTAGTCAATATAATGGTTCCCATCTTTGTTGATGTGACCCCTGCATTCATTGGTATCCCACTCTGCAATCAACTCATTGCTATTCTCGTCATAAACCTTCAGTATCACACCTATTGCCCTGACCAGCACTCGCCGCTGTTGATATTGATAAGGTACAGAATAACTGCATCCTTGATAGCTGATCAGACCTGTCTTATCTACTTTACGCATCTGAGAAGGATACAGCTCCGGACCCAAGGGCTTCAGAACATGTCGCTCCTCCTCCATTAGCAATATTGGCTGCTGAAGGGTCGTCTGTTGCTCGCGCACATTGGCAACCGTAAGCAGCCAATGTTCACTCTCTTGCCGCAAATTCTCTATCCCCTTAAACTCCCGGCCATGGAGAAAACTCTCCTTTATGTAATCTATGCTTTTCTCTACCATCCCTTTACTCTGAGGATCGTAACCTGCACATACTTCCGCCCGAAATCCTAAACGCAAGAATAATCTCTGAAACTTCTCATTGTAAAGAACTTCCCGATACTCCTCTGATATCGCCACTAACTTGGTCTGGTCATAAATCCCCGCCTGTGGTACCCCACCAAAGTATTGAAATGCTGCCAAATGTGCCGCTATAAACATATCCGTGTTATATGCTCTCGTCGAATAATGGATATACATCATCCGAGAATAGCACAGCACAAAACTAACAAAGTATACCTTCATGCGGCTCTGATCTGATAAAACTATGCTCTTCTCGCCCATATCCACCTGCATGAACTCTCCCGGAGCCCAAGAGATTACAGGCTCAAAATAACGCTGCCTTTCAGATGGCAAAACCATCGCTGCCTTTAACTTGTTTACATACTTCCGAAAACCGCGTTCACCTAACTTGATCTCCGGATAGCGCTCTAGCACTTGATGATAAAGGTTACTGGACCTGATCCCCTTATAAGTCATCAACTTGTCCTCTATGAACTCCTTTGCTATATCAAAACCACTTCTCCGCTGAACTCCTTGCTTGAAATATTCACACGCCTCTTCCATATCATACTGGGACAACTTCTTGACCGTTCTGCGATTGATCCCTAACTCCCGGGCAATTTGACGCTGGCTCTTTGACTGACGCACCAGTGACTGAACTTGGTTGTACATTTTCACTCCTTTCATTTGTACCTCCTGATCTTTCTTTCAAGAGGCAGTCTTGTTCATCCTTAATTTGGTGCAATTTATAATTCCGTTTCAGGTGCACTTTTAAATTCCATCTACAGTCTATCGGGATAATCTGCTGTTCTTTACAGGTATCATAGACACCTCTCAGTTGTCCTTCGATGTCAGCACAGGTATCCTCAAGGTTACCTGCTACGATAAGATCAAGCTGCTTTCTGTATTCTCCGATCTCACTCACTATTATAGTCTTACCGCAGGTTATCTGCCGATCTGGATACTCGGTTATGCCTTGCAGGATATCCAGCAGACCATCCCAGTCAACATACCCTATTCCAATCAGTTCGTCACTCCCATCTTCAACATCACCAGTGGCAATATGCTGACCCTTGCCCAGGTCGATTATGACGACCTGATCGCTTTTCCCAATCCCACCGGAGGCTGGACTTACACTTATCATGGCAATGGCTGGCCGGGACCCAGATACGGCTATCGGGTAGATACAGCATCCAATACGGTTACCTTTATCTTTGCCCACAAAGTGATCATCCAGGCAGTGTATCCCAGTCCTGCCACTACGAGGTATCAAGCTCGTTTACGGGGCCGGATATACCGCTTCTACAACAGCATCTGTCCCGTGATTCAGGAATATGACGAAAAGACCGACTGGGTGGATTCGGTTACGTCGTTGGACAATGCCTCCAATGAGTTCATCGGCTTCTTTATCTCTAATGGACTATCAGAGAACAACCTATACAACCTTACCAGTACCGGAGTGATCGATGGTCGCAGTTATGGCAGCGGACATTGGCTAGGACACTGGGCACAGGCAACATTCAATGGCAATCTGTATCCAACAAGATTGCAGCCCGGTACGGCTTACGAGACCAGTAAGGATGATCAAACCGATAACCTCAAAGCGCTCAAGGCTATGCTCATGCTATACAATGCCACTATCTTCACTGATACTATCGGCAGGATCGTGCTAAAGAACAAGGATGCCTATTCCACCACTATAATAGATATAGAGGACAAGGACGTGGTATCCTTCATCATCAAGCGTGGCAACCAAGAGAAGCCGCAGATCGAGGAGATCGATATCTTTGCCGGAGATACCACTCAATTGCAGGGTATCATCAAGAACCGTCTTATTGACTTCTATGACTCCAAGTGGAGCATTGAAGCAGTGATAGACCAGTTATCCAAATACGATCTCTCACTCCAGTCAAGGATACGCATCCAGGACAAGGTCTATGCCATTACCGAGCTTGAGAGAGACTTCATAAAGGACGAATACAAGGTGAAAGCATGGCTGCTATAAAGGGCTTTAAACTCATCAGATGGAACTCTCAAGGGGTATTCTTCTTAAGCTGTGAACATGGGGAAGTCGAATACATCCCCAGGCGTAAGTATCGCATCGAGAAGAAGAATGCCTTTAACCCCACCATCTTGCACCAGAGAGAAGAATACAGAGAAGATGGCTTTGAACTGCAGGCAACACTTCAACCAAGCGAGTATTACAATCTTCTGAGCTTCCTGACCAATACGGGCAAGCTATACCTTGAGTTTACGGCTTACAACAATATCAAGAGCCAGTTCCCGGTCACGATAGCTCAACTGCCCAAGTGTCCGGATGATCTGCACGAGTATCAGGACAAGATCAAGTTCAGCCTGGAATCAAGGTACATCGGCTCACCGGGCTATGTGGACTTCAGCATCATCATAGTCCAAGACGATGACGAGATGGTCAGTGGCAGTCAGCAGACCTAAACCACCAACAACACCAATAGGAGCATAAATGTTCAAATACGGAATCAGCTACTACACAGTAGAAAATGGAGAGCGCAAACCCGAATCGGGCATTGATGTCCGCTTACTCAGACCCGGAGCAGACTGGCAGACCGGAATCCCACTCATCGAGACCGGAGATACAGGCTATTACGAGTGCTTTATCGAAGATGAGAAGGACTGTGGATTCTACGAGATCTGGGACAATCGCAATGATCCCAATGGCAGCTTCAGCGGTAAGTACTGTACTATCGGCAAGCTCGATGCCAGAGGCTTGCAGAACCGCTGTATCTACTCAAACCACATCGAAGATGGTGCCGTAACCGCTTCCAAGATAGCCCAGCACTCCATAACAGCAAGCCATCTCGATAACAGCACCTTCAAGCTCAACAAGCTGCAACACGAGATACAGAACGAGTACCGGGGAGTGGGAGACAGAACCCAAAGCAGCCCTGCCAGAATCAGAGACGACCAGATGATCACTCACGTGCTTGATAAAGAATACGATGAGCCACCCCACCTGATTCTAACCAATATGTGTAACGCACATCTCTACATAGACAGCATCAAAGTCGATAAAGGAATAGTGACTATCAGCATAGCCATAGGAACCGTCTTTGAAGGAGAAGATGCCAAGTACCAGATCCTTGCCCTTGCCACCGATAAGCCATAGAATATTCCGAAAGAGAAACCCGGTAAATACCGGGCTATATATAAGGTATAGGTTATTACTTCTGTTGGAGTCTGCAGATCAGCTCTGCCATCAGGTTGATCATCTCTTTGTAGTCTCCGCATTCCCAGGCATCGTCTGCCTTGATCTTGATCTGCTCCTCGGTCATAGTCTCCGACTTGAGCCAGGGGCCTCGGAACTGATTCCACCAGTTATCATAGTGGAAGTCCTTATCAAATGGATAATCGCATAATCCGGACTGGGATTCGATAATCTCTTTAATTGGCTGCTCCGAACCATCTTCTCTCATTAGTACGATCTGGCTGCCTGATCCTGCCATCTGCTCCAGTGTTTCTTGCTCTCTGCGATTCTTGTTTTGCTTGGTCATCTTGATCTCCTTCTCGGTTACCCGACTGTTAACTTATGGGTCTACTGTACACCCATCGGAACCGTGGTCAAGTCCTTTCCGCTCAATATGATAAAGAATCTGCAAGAATCTTTATTGACAGAAATCCTGCCAAATCTCACATTGAATACAGCCTACAGACCCTACATAGAATGCCCTCCGAATCGTGGAGACACCGCCCGGTGCTCTCCACGATATTTTTTTGATCTTCAACCTGGTCATGATATGCTATCATTTGCAGAAATCGTGATATTTTCGAGCTCCTGGGCATACAAACATCAGATTGGCACCAATAATCTTCTAACAGATTTGGATATATGAAGTTGTGGAATATCATTTGCAGAATTCAGTGAAATTCCATTTGCAGAAATCGTGATACTCATTTGCAGAAATCGTGATACTCGCTCTCCGCTGTTTCAACCGATTTGCAGCCGATGTGATAAGATTTGCAGATTTAAGTGAGACTCTATAATTTACCAGAAGAGGGCATTGGGGATAAGGATAAATGAAATATTGGTTGACAATAACCGGAATATTGTTATTATCTTATCTATCAGCATAAATAAATTTTGAGGCACGAAGTAATAATATTAGGCAAAAGAACATAATTGATAAGCAGTTGGATGTTATCTTTGACGAATTAATAAAAGTGTAAAGCAGATAGAACTGTATGAAAATAAACTCTGAGGTTAGTGAAGAATATGCAAAATAAAATCTGTGTAGCAGTCGGAATTAGTGGAGGGATTGATTCAGCTATGACTGCCTATTTATTAAAAGAAAGCGGTTATAGAATAATTGGTATCACGATGCAGACCTGGGATAAAAACATAGCAATGGAGAAAGTGTTAAAAAGTGGTTGTTTTGGTCCCGCTCAAGAAGAAAGTATTCGTGCCTCTGCTATTTTATGCCAAAAAATGGGGATAGAGCATTATGTTATTCCTTTGCAGGAAGAATTTCAACAGAAAGTGATTAACTATTTTTGCCAGACCTATTTACAGGGAGAAACACCTAATCCGTGTTTGGTTTGTAATGCTTATATCAAATTTGCCTTATTACCCCAAAAAGCTAAGTTAATGGGGTTGGAATTTGACTATTTTGCCACAGGCCACTATGCTAAAGTAGATTATAATAAAGAATTGCAACGCTACCAAATAAAAAGAGCAAGAGATAAAAATAAAGATCAGTCCTATTTTCTGGCTTTTTTGTCACAGGAGCAATTGGCAGGAACTCTTTTTCCGTTAGGAGATTACACAAAGCCGGAAATAAAAAAAATGGCTGCTGAAATAGGTTTTGGCGAACTCGTAACTCGTCAGGAAAGTCAGGATTTTTTACAGAGTTCAGATTTAGAAGTGCTCTTTAAAGCGGAAGAATATCAGCAGGGAGAAATTGTAGATATAAATGGGAAAATTATGGGAACGCACAAAGGCATAATCAATTACACTATCGGCCAGAGAAGAAATTTGGGCGTAAGCGGTTTGCCTGAACCCTATTATGTTCTGAAAATTGATGCCATAAATAATAGAATTGTTTTGGGAACTCAGAAATATCTCTACAAAAATCGGTGTAAAGCCACAGGTATGAATTGGGTTTCCATTTCTGCACCGGAAAAACAATTTAACGCCAAAGCCAAAATTAGACAGCAACATACTCCCGCCGATTGTATTGTAACACCGTTAGATGATAAGAACATAGAAGTGGTTTTTGCCAAACCGCAACTTTCCATTACCCCAGGACAAGGCTTGGTTTTATATGATGAGGATTTACTTTTGGGGGGTGGATTTATTGCACTTTCCAATAATGATGATGCAGAACATAATGCTTAGAGGGTTTTAGTAGTTTAGAAGGTTGAGATTTTTTTAATAGCTTGATAGTTTGTTTATTGTGGTTGGCTAGGACTTCAACCTTCCGTTATTTTTACGCCGGGTTAAAAACCCGTCGCTAAAATCTGTCGTCCCGATGGGACTTTTTTAACCGTTTTTCTTTTCGCCGGGTTAAAACCCGTCGTTAAAATCTGTCGTCCCGATGGGACTAAATTATTTGTTTTATATTTCAACGGGTTAAAACCCGTCGTTAGTATGTATCGTTCCTAACGGAACTTTAAAAATCCTCTAAATCCTATAATCCTAAAATCCCTGTTTCTAAAATCAAATCTGCGTCATCTGCGTAATCTGCGTGAACTAGTCCTAAAATCCTTGTTTCTAAAGCTGTAAACCAATAATCCTTGCTTGATTACTTATGGTAGAGATGCGGTGGTGTTTCTCGGGAAAATACCTCTGATCAGCACCATAGCTCCATGATAGCTAATTAAGGAAGGATAAAAAAGATAGCGGAAAATTAATCCCGCTATCTATGAAACATTTTTTAGGGCAAGTTACTCTTTACTGCATAGTTACTCGGGCTGCAAAAGAATGACATCCTTGGCATTTGGCCAATCAGAATTTGGGCAACCCTTTTTTATGCAGGGAATAAGTATGCCAGCCAAAAAGTTCTAATCAGCGTTTACTTGTAAGGACTGGATCAATTTTGTCTGGATATCCGGTTTTTCGGTTAAATCGCTACTTTGCAAAAAGTCCTTTCTTTGTTGGAATCTATCTTTAATCAAAGCAATGTACTTATCATAGTTACCGCGCATAGTGGAATTATATTTATCATAATAACCGGGTATAATGGCTTCGATGGACTCCCGAGTAGGAATCATCGCTCCCGGAAGTATATTCCAATGTTCCCATTTTAATTGATCCATCAAAATGGCAGTTTGAAGAGTGAGAGAAGTATTTAGAGGAATGGGTTCAAGGATATCATCAGATTCTTTCCAATAGCCACGGGAATTGAAGCAGTAGAAATCTGCTCCGCTATCAGCTACTTTCAAAAATGCTTCCACATCCCGATAGAGTTCATAAACTCTAAAAGGATTGGCAAAAGGTTCGAAAACGAGTTTATTCAATTCTTCTTCGGTAACATTTTCAGCACGGTTGCGCTGAGTCATTAATGCTGCTCCCATAGCGATTGCCAAATATTTATTCTCCAATTTTAAAACTGGAGGTAAAATAGAATCTTTCATCAGCCAAACCAAGGCCTTGGGGAAACCGCAACGGTTTACATAATTTCCCAAAAGAGCACGGTCTAATAACGCTCTACCATTGGAATTACGAATATCTTGTCCGTAGGGTATAAGTTTGCCATTTGTCTCTAACACGGTATGATTCATTAAAGCTAAGGCATATTTCCAATCTGGATGATCCACTGGCCGGCTATCTGTCTTATCAAATAAAGTTGGTTCCCAAGCACGGCACTGCTTATTTTCGAGATCAATCTGGAAAGCATCATCATGCAAAACAACCTTGGAAAAGCCCTTAGGTAAAGTTCCAGCATTATCGGCATTATTTGTATGGCTGGATTTTCCTGTTCCAGAAAGTCCATAAAAAGCTATAGAACGCTTACCCAATTTATGATATTCAGGATTTTCACAAGTACCAAAATCAATTTCTTTAATACCACCATGGCAGGCAGCCATCCCAATTCGGATACCAGAAGTCCAGGCAAGAGTTAAAGTTCCTTTTTTGCGTTCCCCGAAATAACGCATCCCAAGGTTGACCATTACATTGTGTTTTTCATCTACTAAAGCCAGCTGCGGTGCGCCAACATTGTTATAATAAGAATCGTTGCAAGTCCATTCATTAAAAGCGACTAAAATAATATCCTGAATTGGAAGTTTAGGACTTGCTTCATATTCTTGCGCCAGAGATTCATAAGGTGCAAAATTCAACAACCAAAAATAAAGATTGGCAGCATCGCTTTCAGTGGTTATAAAAGTGGCTTTCAGCATTAGGTCCTTATCCATACCCAAAATAGCTTCAGCTTTGATGAGCGGATAATGCTGCATTTGCCAAACGGCTTCCCGAAAATCGCTCTCCAACTTATTTTTAAGTGAAGGATTTACCCGATTGTAAAACCTGCGTGCTTTTGCGGTTCTACCAATGATATTGCCGTGACAATCGTTAATAATTTTGGCATCTTTCGGAAGATTATGCAGTTTTACGAATTCCGGGTACATCGGTAAATCAGTAACACTTACACCGGGTTGTTTTATTGCCAATTCATATGCCTCGCGAATATCTACTTTGCGAACTAGATGGTTATTCATCAGAGTTTCGGCAATCGCTCTGATAGGAGACATTTCTTTAATATTGGAATAGTATTCCACACTACTCTTGCTTGCCATTTTGATCCTCCATATATGGCTTATTTTATTTTAAAAATATACGCTGATTCTCATTTATATATTAAATTATATTAAGCTCTTTACCAATCATTCTGAATTTATCCAGAGCCATATCGAGTTGATCTTGGGTATGAGTTGCCATAAAAGATGTTCTAATTAAACAGGAACTGGGTGGAACAGCAGGAGGAACTACGGGATTAATAAAAACACCTTCTTCACCTAAACGACGCCACATATTAAAGGCAGTCATCATATTGCCAACATGTAAAGGAACTACTGGTGTGCAGCTATCTCCTGTATTATACCCCATTGCTTTAAATTCTGATAACATATAGTTTGTGTTTTCCCATAGCTTGGCTATGCGTTCAGGTTCTTCTTCCATAATTTTTAATGCTGCTAAAACGCTGGCAGTTGATGCAGGTGGAAGAGATGCAGAAAAAATAAGAGCTCTAGATTTATGTTTCAAATAGTGGATAAGAGCTTCATCGGCAGCTATAAAACCACCTACTGATGCTAAAGATTTACTGAAAGTTCCCATTATGAAAGCAGTCTTATCAGTTAAGCCAAAATGAGCAGTTGTTCCTGCACCCAAATTTCCTAAGACACCTAAAGAATGGGCTTCGTCAACCATAACCTCAGAATTGTATTTTTCTGCTAAATCACAGATAGCAGGAAGATTTGCAATATCCCCTTCCATGGAAAATATGCCGTCCACTACAATTAAAGAATTCTTGCTTCCAATATCTTTTAGTAAATGTTCCAAAGAAGCCATATCGTTATGTTTATATCGCAGCATTTTCCCTTCAGCAAGTAAAGCACCATCAATAATTGAGGCATGGTCATATTTATCTGTTATCACAAAATCGTTCTTCCCAACCATAGTAGAAATACATCCAACATTTGCTTGATAACCAGTAGGATAACAAATTGCTGCTTCTTTGCCTACTAATTTTGCCAATTCGTTTTCCAGCTGCAGGTGAATATCTAAAGTGCCATTTAAAAAACGACTGCCAGCACAACCGCTTCCGTATTTTTGAATTGCTTTTATGGCAGCTTCTTTTACGAGAGGGTGATTCGTTAAACCTAAATAGCTATTTGAACCCATCATTAACATTTTTTTTCCGTTGCAGATAACTTCTGTATCCTGTTCGGAAGTAATTTCTCGAAAATAAGGATAAAAGCCCATTGCCATAACCTTACGGGCATCTGTAAACTTATAACATTTATCGAGTAAACTCATTATTACCTCTTTTATATTATTTTAAAGTCTTTAAGATTTACATATAAGACCTTAATTAGATTATAGGTTATATATACAAGGGGGACAGAAATAAGCATCCAAAGAATGCCACCATACCAACCACCTGCAATTAAAGTTAACAAAACTAATAGTGGGTGCATTTTAATTGTGCCTCCTACAACAACAGGGTAAACGATATTATTATCTATCAATTGGACAATGTACATTGCTATTATTACATATATTGCATATAGGATGGAGCTACCATTAATCAAAACTGTTGCTACTGCTAATGCTCCTCCCAAAAAAGGTCCAAAATAAGGTATGATATTGGCAACTCCAGCTGTAGCCCCAATTAATACAGAATTTGGAACTCCCACAATTGTAAGAGCAGTAGAAGCTAAAATACCAACGGCAATAATTTCAAACAAGATAGCTCGAAAAAAATTACCTATAGTGCTATCAATTTTACGGAACATAATTATGCAAAGCTCAAAATAGCGGTTGTTAAATAAACTTAAAATACCTTTCCGGAGTTTGTATTTATCCTTTAAAATAAAGAAACTCATTAAAGGAACTGTAGCAATAATGGATATAGTGGAAAATATCCTTTTATAATTATCAATCAGCAATTTGGGAATTTTCGCTAAAAAAACATTGGTCTGATCTAAGATTTCTATCATCTTGGGTGCTATCCCTAAACCAGGTATTTTAGTATCCAATTCGACCAAAAATTCATATATTCTACTAATAAAAGGCAGAGTTATAATATATTGCCCGTTTAGTTGTTCTCCACTTGCCAAAATATTAAAAAGATTGTTTCCTTGTTGAACTAAAGCTGGAACCAAACGGGAAGTGAACCAGGCAATAATTCCCGCGATAATAAGATAGATAGTTATAACTGCTAACCAACGGGGGAAATGATGATACTCAAGCCAGTTTACAAATGGATCAAGTATATAAGAAAAGATTAAGGCATATACAAGGTAGTATATTATCGAATGATAAAAAACCACAGCAAGAATGAAGATTGCAAATAACAAAAGATAAAAAATCAGCTTTGTCCAGTTCATTACTCGATTTTTGCCTTTATAGCTGAAATTGTTAAGATATAATTACTTAAGGTTTGACAAAAAGCATATAGTAATTTAACTCCTAAATGCGGATTCTGCTTTGCTAAATCCAATAAATCAAAACGAGAAATCACATAAGTGGTTACATCTGTTATTGCTTTAGCTGAACTGCTGCGAGTTTCTTCGCTGAACATATCAATCAAACCTAAAACCTGATTTTTTCCAATAACATAGCAACCTTGCGGGTGGGTGGGACCTGTTACTTCTATTTCTCCCGATAATACAAAATAAATAACCTCTAAAGGATAACCTTTGTCATATAGAATTTCTCCAGCCTGATAGGTGCGCTTATGCAAAAAATTACTAAGTAAATATAGCTCAAATGAACTGCACTCATTGAAAACAGGAAACAGTTTTAAGTCGGCATATTTATCCGGTTTTTTCATTATAGTTTTAAGCCAGGCGAAAACATCTTTTAACATCTTTTACCCCAAGTTGTTATTATCACAAACAAGAGGAACAAAAGAACATCCTCCTGCCTGAGTTATAGTATAACCATCTTCGGTTTTGTTTACTATATGTAATATTTGAAAACCTGCTCTTCCAATTGGAATTGCTAACTTACCACCTATAACTAATTGTTCCAGTAAACGGTTTGGGATATCTTGCGCTGCGGCAGAAACAATTATCTTATCAAATTCTTTATGAGGTGGATATGCTTTTTGCCAACCGCTATGTCCATCCCCAATGCGAAAATAAATATTGTTGTAACCGGCATTGCGTAAAACCTTTTGAGCATTCAAAGAAAGCGATTCTAGTCGTTCTACAGTGCAAACTTCTTTAACAATTTCAGCTAATAAGGCACTTTGATAACCACTGCCGGTTCCAATCTCCAAAACTGTATCTGATGATTTTAAATCTAATAATTGAAGCATTATAGCTATCATCAATGGTTGCGAAATGGTTTGTCCCTCTTTTATCGGTAAAGGACGATTCTGATATGAGTATTCACGATATTCTGGTAAAACAAAATTCTCTCGTGGCACTTTAGCAAAAGCATCTAACACTGCCGGAGAAGTTATTCCTTCCAGTTTAAGCTCGTTTACTAATTTTAATCGTTGATCCTCAAACCGCATTATCAGCTCTCCAATTGCAGCAACTTATTTTCTTCCAGCCAATTAAGAATTCTGGGATAGGTATCACTTTTTGTAAGTTCAAAGCCCAAAGGAGTTAAAGATATATAACCATTATTTACAGCTTCCGCATCGGATCCTGTTTGATTATCCCAAACTGGAATATCACCGCCAACTTCATAAACAAAACCATCATCGTTTTCTTTTATAACCTTAACAAAATTATAATACTTACGATGACCTGTCCGGGTTAAACGTATACCCTTTATTTCTTCTATAGGAAGATTAGGAACATTAATATTCAAAACTCCATATTCTTCAGCTTGTTTATCGATGCCTAAATCTAACAATTTACGCATCCAGTGAGCTGCCACATCGAATCTTTGGTTTTTATAAGAAGTTATAGAAATAGCTATTGCCCTATTTCCCAAAAGAGCTGCTTCCATTGCGGCTCCAACTGTTCCAGAATATAAAACATCTTCTCCCATATTCTGTCCCGCATTAATTCCCGAAATAATTATATCTACTGGCTCGGCAAGAATCTTTTGTAAAGCTATAATAGAACAATCAACAGGAGTTCCACTAACGGCATATTCATTATCTGCAATTTTTTTCACCTTCAGTTCTTTACGAATACTTAAAGAATGCGATGCAGCACTTCTTTCACTATCCGGGGCTACAATCGTAATTTTATGGCCGGCATTTTTCAGTTCCTTATATAAGGCTCTTATTCCGGGTGCTAAAATTCCATCATCATTAACCAGTAATATCTTCAAATCTCTTAATACTCCTAAAATATAATCTGAGGATTTAGTAATACAAGAACAACTGCTAATAACCCAATTATCACAATTAAGATAAACAACCAATTTCGTTGAATGAGCTTTACAATAGCAGGTCTATGTCTTCGCCGATGAGGGAAATGAACATTTTTACGGTGAAAAAGCCTCGCTGAGCGAGATCTTCTCAAATGAGAGTTTATTCGCAATAAATGCTGATCGGGACGCAGCCATTTTATTCTCCCATTTTCAGTTAGATAGGGCTTAAAACCTAAAGAAGAGTAATATTTCTTTTGGGCTTCAGTATATCCCTCAACATTTTCTAGTTCAAGTTCTTGTGTTATTTTAGCATGTTTTTTAACCATAAACTGATCCTCGATTTTCATTATGTATAAAAACAATCAATTCTGTCAAGCGGAAAAATGTGTCTATTTCTATTTATCGCTTTTCCATATGGTAATAATGTATATAATAATTATAAATGAGCACTCAAGCAAGTTTCAATTTCTATGCTACCGATTATTTTGATTGACAGAAAGAGGACATACAATTTTTTGTAAAATTCTAAAAAGATTATAAGGTTAATAAGGACTAAATAATGGTTTTATACTCGATTGCCTTAATTATCCATGTGATAATTTGTATTGCCCTAGTATTGGTGATTTTAGCCCAAACTTCCAAGGGCGGGTTGGATTCCAATTTAGGTGGAGCCGCAATGAATGTTTTTGGGGGCAGTGGTGCCTCTAAATTTCTAAAAAAGTGGACTCAGATACTTGCTGTTGTTTTTGCTGCTTCCTGTGTGCTGCTTGCTTTTTTGGTTAGAGATATAAACAGCAGTGCTCTTACAGGAATTCAAGAACGCCAAAAAAAGATTAAAGATACGGAACAGCAAGCTCCTGCGGCTAATCCAATTCCTAAACAAGTACCTACTAAATAAATAAGCAGAAGTGGTGGAACTGGCAGACACGCAAGACTAAGGATCTTGTGCCTGTAATGGGTGTGCGGGTTCGAGTCCCGCCTTCTGCACCATTTTTTATATTAGGAGCTTTAACAGCTCCTTTTTTTTATGGAGTGAAAGAATCCCTTTGGTTGCACTTTTTTATTCTCCAGCATATTGTTATTGACAAAATAGTGGAATAAGAAGAAAAAGCCAAAAAAGCTAAAGGGGAGTTATCTTGAAACGAAGAATATTAGCGTTAATCACATTAACCATAAGCGGTTGCTTGTTAGCTCAACCAGTTAATAAGGATCCTACTAAAGCTGTTATATATTCTCTATTTCCCGGAGGGGGTCAGATTTACAATGAAGCATACATAAAAGCTGGAGCTGTAATTGGATTTCAAAGTTATTTGCTGGCTACTGCCATTCATAATAATGATAAGGTTAACGATTATAAGGATAAAATCAGCATTACTACTGATCCTATACTAATCGAAAGTTACAAAAGCAAACAAAAAAACTATAAAGAAAAACGCACGCGTGATATTTGGTTGATGGGGTTAACTATGGCTTTTTCCACTCTCGATGCATATATAGATGCACATCTATCAAATTTTAATTCTGATAAGGAAAAAGTACATCTTCGTTTTGAGAAAGATATTCTTCTTTTAGAATATGAATTTTAGCTTGATCGAGGATAGATGAGAAAATTTCTATTACTTCTTATATTATTACTTTTGAGCTGCACTCAATCGTCCAAAACCATTAGTATTTCTCAATTTGAACAAAGAATATGGGAGCTGACTAATCAGGAACGAATAGCACATAATCTTTCTCCTCTTTTATATGATGAGGGTTTGGCAGATTTGGCCCGTATGCACAGTAGTAATATGTTTAAATATGATTTCTTTGCACATAAAGACCATCTTGGCTATCTTGTTGATGATCGTAAAAGAAGATACTATCCGCAATTAATAGTTGCCTCTATTGGCGAAAATTTAGCTAAAATCGTGAGCGGAGCAAAAATCTTTACTCCAGAAGAAATAGTAGAGGGTTGGATGAATTCTACTGAACATAGAGAAAATATCTTAAATGGCTCTTTCACTCATTTAGGAGTTGGTGTGTTTACCCAAGGGAGTGTTTTGTATGCTACTCAGAATTTTGGAACACCTATAGCTAAGTTGCTTTCGCAGATTCCTGAACAGCTTGAAGTGAAAAATAAATATCAGCTACAGTTTGAATTTATGTCTCTCGAACCGGTAAATGAATTAGAGGCAATACTAAACTTTCCTGAATCTAATTTCAAGTATAATATAGATGATCAGTATTATACCTTGGGATTGAAACCTATTCCAATCCACTGGATAACCGATAAACAATTTGAAGTAATAATAGATTTTCCTGCAGGGAAGGGTGATTACAATCTATGTTTTGGTTTTAACCGTTCCTATTTTGCAGATGGTATTAAATTAAAAGTAAAGTAGATAAGCACAGTTTAAATATACAGCTTATATTTCCAGTTCTACAAATACGGGACAATGGTCTGAACCCTCAATATCCTGTCTGATCCCTGCGTTTATAATATGTTTCAGACCTTCTTGATTCACCCAAAAATAATCGAGACGCCATCCTACATTTCTTGGTCTGGCCTTTGTTCTATAGCTCCACCAACTGTATTGTTCCGGACTTTTATCAAAATGACGGAAAGTATCTACCCAGCCCATAGTTTCGATTTTATCCAGCCAGGCACGTTCAATAGGTAGAAATCCACTAGTTTTTTCATTTTCTTTCGGATTGGCTAGGTCTATGGGTTTGTGAGCAGTATTAAAATCTCCACCCACTAAAATAATCTTGCCCGTTGTTCTTTTTTCTTCCATCATTTCCAGACAGCGATCATAGAAACGCAGTTTATAATTTAGCCGTTCATCATCCTTTTGTCCGTTTGGGAAATAGATATTGAAATAGATAAATTTATCGTATTCGGCAATGTTTATTCTACCTTCGCTGTCAAATTCCGGATTGCCAAAACTAGTGGAAAAGCTAATCGGTAATATCTTTGTAAATAATCCTGTGCCGGAATATCCTTTTCGGATACTATGAGACCAATAAATAAGATAGTTCGCTAAAGTATTTAGTTCTTCAGGAATTTGATGTTCCTGAAGTTTTGTTTCCTGTATTCCTAAGATATCCGGTTGTTCGTTTTGAATGATTTTAATAAAACCTTTATTTAAGGCAGCTCGCAATCCATTTACATTCCAAGACCAGAGTGTTAATTTCAAAAATCCCCCTTAAAAATGAACATATAATAGATGGCTGGTACAACTAAGCCAATCGTCATCTAACGCAATATCCCAAGTAGCAGTTTTACCCTTATATTTCCCATAACCTGTGTTATCTATTTTCTTTACCCTTGCCGGCAGATTAACCTTATTTCGCAAATTTATTTCGATAAAGCTAAGAAAATCAAATTCGTCAGAATCATCATCTTCGATGAGGGCAAGTTCTTCTGCTTTTATGCATAGCACTTTATGCTTGCCTGATTTTGTAAGGAATATAGCATTTTTCCCTTCCGCGCTCAAAACTGTGCTCAACCCTTCTACATCTTT
>Ga0265297_10006742_pt1 | contig 16398 bp, 11 predicted proteins | sample Munlanlwell13791_FD_192502 | JGI IMG/M metagenome (GOLD analysis project Ga0265297, IMG submission 192502) | Leachate microbial communities from a municipal landfill in Southern Ontario, Canada - Leachate well 137-91 | ecosystem: Engineered > Solid waste > Landfill > Unclassified | place... | reverse complement strand
GGCGGCTTCGACGCCGCCCTGGCATGAACGACCGCTTACTGACGTGCGCGGTTTCGTCCCGTAGTTCCGAAAAATGAAACGATGGCGTGCCGGAGGTACGCCGCGATTCGCCGCGTACCTGACGGCACGCGAAATGGGGGGGCGGGTGACAAAACAGAGGCTGAAGCCCCTGCCTATTCCCGCCCCGTCCCGCGGGGACGGGAAAACCGCCCTCCGATTATCAGTTCAAGGCCAATCCGAGCCGCGAACGAAGCGACCGCAGGGAGCGAAAGTGACCGGTCAAAGGCGGAAAACTGGAATCAATTTCTGCTTTCCAACTTTCTGCTTTTGTTTGACCCGTCACGTTGTTCCGGGCTCGGTAAATCCCCAGCCCCCACCCCGTGACCGGTTGCCCCCCCGCCCGGCCTCTTGACGCCGCCGGGGTGGCTGTTTACATTGGCATCCCATGTTGGGGACACATGAATAATAGCAGTGAAGCGCAACCGCGACGGAAGGTGCTGGTGACGGGAATGGGGGCGGTGACCCCGATCGGCCTGTCTGTTGCCGACTATTGGCAGGGCCTGCTGGCCGGCCGCAGCGGCGTCGGGCCGATCACCCTGTTCGACGTGGCGGACTTTCCCGTCCGCATCGCCGCCGAGGTCAAGGATTTCGACCCCGCCCGCTGGATGGACCGCAAGCAGGCGCGCCTGATGGCCCGCAGCGCCCAGTTTGGCATGGCGGCGGCGACCATGGCCCTGGAGGATGCCGGCTGGTGGCAACGGCCGGGCGACGGCCGGCTGGCCGTGCTGGCCGGGGTCAGCAATTCCGCCCAGGACGCCGTCGAGGCCGCCATCGACGTGCTGCGCGACCACGGCCTGCGCCGGGTGCTGCCCTATACCCTGACCAAGTGTTTCCCCCACAGCACCGCCTCGGAGGTCGGCCGCAACAGCGGCTTCCAGGACCAGGTCATCACCTTCTCCACCGGCTGCACCTCCGGCTTCAACGCCGTGCTGCACGCCCTCCAGGAGATCCGCGCCGGCCGCCTGGATGCCGTCCTGGTGACCGCCACCGATTCGACCCTGGCGCGAAGCGTGTTCGGCGTGTTCTGCAAGTCCGGCATGCTGTCCGCCAACCAGGACGACCCCACCCGGGTCAGCCGCCCCTTCGACGCCCACCGCGACGGCGGGGTGCTGGGCGAGGGTGCCGGCGCCCTGCTGTTCGAGGCCGCCGACCACGCGCGGCGGCGCGAAGCACGCCCCCTGGCCGAACTGCTGGGGGCCGCCACCGGCGGCATGGGCTACGGTTCGGACAACCCGGAAGCCAGCATCATCAACGGCATGGCGGAAACCATGAACGCGGCGCTGGCCGGCGCCAACGTCGGCCCGCGCGCCCTGGACTACGTGGGTGCCCACGGCGTTTCCGACCCGCACCTCGACGCCTGGGAAGTCGCGGCACTCAAAAAGGTGCTGGGCACGGAAGCCCACCGCATTCCGGTCAGCTCCGTGAAATCGATGATCGGCATCCCCCAAAACGCCGCCGCGGTGCTACAGCTGATCGCCACCATCCTGGCCATGCGCGACGGCATCCTGCCGCCGACCATCAACTACGAGCATCCGGACCCGCGCTGCGACTTGGACTGCGTGCCCAACACTCCCCGGCGCAACCGCGTGAACCGAGCCCTGGTCTTCGCCCACGGTTTCAACGGCAGCGACGCCGCCGTGGTGGTCGGAAAGGCTCCGCCGTTGTGAACGCCGGCAACCTGATCGTGCTCGCCTCGGCCCTCGCCAACCTGGCACTCGGCGGTTTCGTGCTGTGGCGGCGGCACACGCGTCCGTCCCATTTTGCCTTTGTCTTCTTCGCCTGCACCACCGCCGCCTGGAACGCCGCCGTGTTCTGTACCTCCGTCGCCAGCACCCAGGAGGCGGTCAACTGGACCGGCCGCGCCGCCTTTGCCGCGGCGGTGCTGACCCTGATCGGCTGCCTGGAGTTCAGCTGGCACTTTCCCGAACGCTACCACCCGCAGCCGCCCCGCTGGTTGATGACCGCCGTCCTGGTGCTCGGCGCCAGCCTGTTCGTCCTCTGCTTCACCCGCCAGATCCAAGCCTCCGTCCGCTACGACGCCCATGGCTGGCGGCCCGTGCTCGGGCCGCTGCATCCGCTGTTTGTCGTCTTCATGGTCTGCACCTTCGGCTGGAGCGTGTTCAACCTGTTGTTCAGCCGGTTCCGCACCCTGCCGGGGCGCGAACGCATGCAGCTCAACTACTGCCTGCTCGGCCTGTTCCTGTCGGTCATCCCGGCCTACCTGCATTTCTTTGTCATCCAGGTGCTGACCAAGGCCCCGGACTATTACATCATCGGCAGCGCCAGCACGCTGTGCTGGACCTCCTTCACCTTTTATGCCATCTTCCGCCACCGGTTGTTCGACATCGGCGTGGCCTTGCGCAACCTGCTGCAGTGCGGCCTGGCCGCCCTGTTTTTCGCCCTGCTGCTGAGCGGCCTGCTCCTGTTCTACCAGCACTACCTGGCCGGCGACCATCCCTACCTGCAGCTGTTGGTGCTGCTGCTGATCGGCGTCACCCTGGCCATCACCGTGCCCCCGTCCCTCCAGTTGCTGACCCAGTTTGTCGACCACCGCCTGTTCAGCGGCCGCTACGATTATCAGGCCGCCGTCGACCGCTTTTTGGGCCGCCTGTCCCGCGCCGTCAGCCGCCAGGACGTGGCCCGGCTGCTGGCCGAGGAGGCGCCGGCCATCCTGCAGGCCACCAACGCCGCCGTCTACCTGACCGCGGTGCCGGGCGAGAACGACCTGCTGCTGGCCGCCTGGAACGGCCCCGCGGGCGGCCAGCCCGCGTTCCATCTGGATGGCGCCTGGCCGCTGCTCGCCGCCGCACACCGCCAGCCCGGCGTGCTGCGGCGGGAAGAGTATCTCACCCGCAACCGCCCCAATACCGCCGCCGAACAGTTGGCCGCCGCCTTCGACCAGGTCAAGGCCGAGGCGGTCTGCCCGCTCCTCCACCAGAACCAGTTTTTCGGCTTCCTGACCATGGGGGAACGCCACAACCACACCCTGTACGCGGCCAGCGACCTGCGGCTGATCACCGCCGTGGTCGCCCATGCCGCCGTCGCCCTCGACAACGCCCGGCTGTACGAGGAAGCCAGCGCCGCACGCCGCCACTATGAGGTGATCCTGCGCCACATGCAGCGCGGCGTGCTCAGCGCCGGCCGCGACGGCCGCATCATCACGCTCAATGAAACCGGCGCCCAGATCCTCGGCACCACCCCGGAGGCGAGCACCGGCCAGCCCCTGGACCGCTTCTCCCCCGAACTGGCCGAACACCTCCAGTTCGCCCTGATGGACAGCCATGACCAGCCGCTCCAGGAATTCCGCCTCACGGTGGCCGGCCGGTCCATCCCCTGCGGCTGCGAAACCGCCATCCTCCGCGATCTGCGCAACCGCATTTCCGGCGCCCTGCTGGTGTTTGAGGACCTGACGGAAAAGAAACGCTTCAACGAACAGGTCCGGCGCATGGACCGGCTGGCCTCGGTTGGCACCCTGGCCGCCGGCATGGCCCACGAGATCAAAAACCCCCTGGTCTCGATCCAGACCTTCGTCCAGTTGCTGCCCGAACGCCACACCGACCCGGAGTTTCGCGAGGGCTTCGGCCAGGTGGTGCTGCACGAAGTCAGCCGCATCAACACCCTGGTGCAAAACCTCCTCGAGTTCGCCCGCCCCCGCTCCATCCGCAAGGAACCGGTGGCGGTGCATTCGCTGGTTGAGCGCAGCCTGTTGCTGCTGGCCGCCGAAATGCGCAAGAAGGGCATCCGGGTCACCCGGGCGCTGGCCGCCGAACCGCTCACGGCCGTCGCCGACAGCGAACAACTGCACCAGGTGTTCTTCAACCTCGTGCAGAACGCCGTGCATGCCCTCGACGGCCACCCCGACGCCAGCCTCACCGTGGCCACCGCCGTCAAAGCGGCGCCAACGGGTGCGGACGGCGCCGGGCAGATTATAGTATCGTTCAAGGACAACGGCAAAGGGATTTCGGCCGAGGATCTGCCGCGCATTTTCGACCCGTTCTTCTCCACCAAGGAAAACGGCTACGGTTTGGGGCTGTCCATTTGCCACGGCATCCTGCATGAACTGGGGGGTAACATCGAAGTGAGCAGCACGGAGAACGAAGGCAGCATCTTCACCGTCTCCCTGCCGGCCTGGACGAACACCGCGGACCTCGCCGCGGAGGAGGCCGCATGCAGGGTGTCCTGATCGCCTCTGCGGACAGCGCGGTGCGCAAATCCCTGCGCCTGATCCTGCAGCCCGGCAAGGCCGTGCTGGAGGCCGCCACCCTCTCCGAGGCCCTGATTCTCGCCGTCAGCCAGAAGCTGGACGTCATTCTGGTGGATGACCTCTACAGCGATGGCACCGCCGAGGACCTCATTCAGCGCCTGCACTCCCTCGGCTACGGCGTGGAGATCGTGCCGGTCCTGCTCAGCCTCGACCCGCTGTACCGCGACCCCTACCGTCCCTACGGCATCCAGTTCTTCGTCGCCAAACCGTTCGACGCCTTCCATGTCAACCATGCGCTGGAGGGGATCGAACGGTTGCGCCGGGCCGCCACCGGTCAGCCCCCCGTGGAAACCGCCGTCCATTCCGAGCCGGCCCGGGGCGACACCGGCCCGGACCACGCCTCTTTGGGCGACACCGACCTCCGGGAAGTGACCCTCCGCCTGCAACGGCTGCTCGCCCGTTCCTGCGACCGCCGCGAACTGCTGGACGCCTTCTGCGAGTGCCTGCAGGAGCAGTTCGAAGCCAACACGGTCGCCGTCCTGCTTCCCGCCGACGGCACTCCCGAATTCCGCATCGCCGCCGGCAATGTCAGCCCCGCCGTGGCCGACCAGTTCCACATCCCCCTCGGCGAACCGTTGCTCGCCGCCCTCACCCGGGCCGGCGAACCGGTGCGCCTGCTTGACCCGCACCAAGTCGGCGCTCCCAACCTGATGGCCGCCGCCCGCTACGGCGAACGGCTCGGCGCCGAATGGCTCTGCCCCCTCGTCTCCCGCGGCTGCCTCGCCGCGATCGTCGCCCTCAGCCGGCCCCACCGCCAGGACCCCAGCCCCGCCTTCACCAGCCTGCTGCGCGTCTTCCTCGCCTTCTTCGGCCGGGCGCTGGAAAACGCCGACCGCGTCGGCCGCCTCGACCACGCCCGCGTCCTGTTTTCCGGCCTGGTGGCCGGCCTGCCCGCCGGCCTGGTGGCGGTCGGCCCCGACGGCCGAGTGCGCCACCTCAACCCGGCCGGCGCCGCCCTCCTCGGGGTTGCCGAGGATGGGTGCGGCCTGCCGGTCGAACGGCTCGACTCACGCCTCGCGGGCATTGTCCACAGCCTGCTCGCGGGGCATGGCGCCACCCCCGCCCTGCCCGCCACCTTCACCTGCCACGACCGGGAACTGGCCGTCACCGCCAGCTGGCCGGCCGGTGACGGCCTCGGCCTCTGCCTGATGACCGCCGCCCCCGCCGCCGGCACGCCGGCGACCGCGGCCGCCGCCGACCCCGCCGGCGCTGCGGAGGCCGCCCCCGCCGCACCGGCGCCGGTCGCCGGCCTGGAACCGGTCTGGCGCTCCATGGGCCGCGTCCTCGGCCACAATTTCAAGAACGCCCTGGTGCCGCTCAAAACCTGTGCCGACCTGCTGCCGGAACGCCATGCCGACCCTGAATTCCGCGACTCCTTTGTCAACGTGGTCCGGGACAGCGTCGGCCGCCTGGACGGCTGGATCGAGGAACTCCTGCGCTTCGGCGAACTCGACGCCGCCGGCGCCACCTCCCGTGAACGGCTGTCCCTGCGCGAACTGGCCGGCATGGCCGGCCAAATGGCCCAGGGACTGACCGGTGCCACCGGCATTGACCTGCGCAACGACATCCCCGACAGCCTGTGGGTGACCGGCAATCGCGCCCTGCTCCTCCAGGCGTTCCAGGAACTGTGGAAGAACGCCTTTGCCGCCACCGAGGGCGCGGCCCAGCCCGCCGTTGCCGTGCGGGCGGAGAGCGACGGCCACTGCGCCACCGTCATCTTCGCCGACAACGGCCGCGGTCTGGAGGCCGCCGTCTCCCGGCACCTGTTCCAGCCGTTCAACTCGAACCGCCTGTCCGGCCTCGGCCTCGGCCTGGCCTACGTCCAGCGCGTGCTCGCCCTGCACGGCGGCATGCTGGCCGCCGGCCCCGGCCCTGACGGCGCCGGCACCGCCTTCCGCGTCACCCTGCCCCAACCCGAAGCCTTGACCGCGGCAGGCTGACCCGGCCGGGCGCGCCGCTCCCGCGGATTGGCGGGGACAGTTGCGTTTGGCCTGGCAACGGGTACATTTTTCCCCATCAGATTCCCCCCCCGCAACTCCAGGTGAAACCGTGGCCCGCATCCCCTTCAGCGACCTGAAACGCCAATACGCCCCGCTCCGCTCCACCTTGCATGACGCCGCCGCCCGCGTCATCGACAGCGGCCAGTACATCGGCGGCCCCGAGGTCAGGGGGTTTGAGCAGGAGATGGCCGCCTGGTTGGGCGTGCCGGAAATCGTCTCCTGCGCCTGCGCCACCAGCGGCCTGTTCGCCGTCATGAAGGCGATGGGCATCGGCCCGGGCGACGAGGTGATCACCACCCCGCATACCGCCATTGCCACCGCCGAGGCCATCTCGCTGGCCGGCGCCCAGGTGGTGTTCGCCGACCTCAAGCCGGGCAGCTGCAATATCGACCCCGAGCAGGTCCGCCAAAAGATCACCCCGCGCACCAAGGCGTTGATCCCGGTGCACCTGTACGGCACCCCGGCGGACCTTGACGCGTTCAAGGCGTTGGCCGCCGCCAAGGGGCTGTGGCTGATCGAGGATTGCGCCCAAGCCCAGGGGGCCCGCTACCACAACCAGTACGTCGGCACCTACGGCGACGCCGCCGTGTTCAGCTTTTTCCCCTCCAAGAATCTCGGCGGTTTCGGCGATGGCGGCGCCGCCTTCGTCCGCGATGACGCCCTGCGCCGCCGGATGCGCATGTTCTCCAACCACGGCCGGGAAAGCAAGTACGTCCATGAGTTCGAGGGGATCAACAGCCGCCTCGACGCCATCCAGGCGGCCCTGCTGCGGGTGAACCTGCCGCGGCTGGACGCTTGGAACGCCCAGCGGCGCGAAGCCGCCGGCTGGTATGCCCAGGAACTGGCCGGCCTCCCGGACATCACCATCCCCGCCGTGCTGCCCGGCACCGAACCGATCTTCCATGTCTACGGCATCCTGGTGCCCGACCGCGAAAAGCTCGGACACCACCTCAAGAGCCAGGGGATCGAGACCGGCGTGCACTACCCCTACGCCCTCAACATCCTGCCGGCCTATGATCACCTCAAGCAGGGCAAGGGGCACTTCCCGGTCGCCGAGCAGTTCTGCGAACATGAGATCTCCCTGCCGATGTTCCCCGGCATCACCCGCGAGGAAGTGGCCGGGGTCGGCCAGGCCGTCCGTGGCTTCTTCGGCCGCTGATTAGATAAGACCATGTTGGATGTTGAACGTTGAATGTTCGATGTTCGTTTGGGTTCCGGCTCTGCCGGGTTAGGGTGAACGTTGTAATTTGGGAGTGCGGCGCCTCGGCGCCGCTTTGGATGGCCGGTCTCGACCGGCCATGCGACGGGCGCCGAGACGCCCTCCCAAAAGCGGTGCCGAGGCACCGCACTCCACAGTGGCCGTCTGGCATATAAATGTAAAAAATGAACCGAACGCAGGATAAAAGGTCACACTCATGTGTTGCGCGGAAACCGTTGACATCTCGGTCGTGATTCCGGTGTTCAACGAGCAGGACAACCTGCGGCCGTTGCTGGATGAACTGGACGGCGTTTTGCAGCAGACGGGACGATCCTTCGAGGTCGTCTGTGTCGATGACGCCAGCACCGACAACAGCCTGCCCGTGCTGCGCAGCCTCCGCCAAAGCCGGCCCTGGCTGCGCATCGTCCGCCATTCGGTGAACTCCGGCGAGAGCGCCGGCGAGGCCACCGGCTTCCGCTTCGCCCGCGGTGAGATTGTCATCACCATCGACGCCGACCAGCAGAACGATCCGGCCGACATCCCGGCCATGCTGGCGGCCATGACCCCCGGCATCGCCGCGGTGTGCGGCGACCGGCGGGCCACCCGCAAGGCGGGCGACAACTGGGTGCGCCAGATTTCCTCCCGCCTGGCCAACGGCTTCCGCAACGGGCTGACCGGCGAAACCCAGGTGCATGATGCCGGCTGCACCTTCCGTGCCCTGCGCCGCGAGGCGCTGCACGACCTGCCGGTGTTCAACGGCATGCACCGCTTCCTGCCCACCCTGCTGCGCTATCAGGGCTACGCCATCACCGAGGTCCCGGTCAACAACCGCCCCCGCACCCGCGGCAGCTCCAAGTACGGCATCGGCAACCGGCTGTGGCGCGGCATCCGCGACTGCCTGGCCATGCGCTGGTTCCGCCAGCGCGCTGTCCGCGGCGACCGGGCCCGGCTCGACCTGGAAACGTCCGACACCGACCGTTGATCAGGGCCGTGGCTTAAAGCGGCAGAAAACCGGCGGCAAAGAATCCGGGCACCCCAAACACGGCCGACCGTCACGGACACCGTGGACGAATCAGCGTCCGCCGCTTCCGTTCTTCCGTTCTTCCGTGCTTCCGTTGCTTTTATTCGTCCGCCGTGGCCACGCCGTCGGACGCGACGGACCCCGACGGGGGCTGGACGGCAAGCCCGGGGTACTGGCGCCAATACTCACCGAGAAAGACGGCGGCGGCACAGGCGACATTGAGACTCTCCACCTGGCCGGAGCCGGGAATGGCCACCACCCCGTCGGCGGTCGCCAGCAGTCCCGGGGACAACCCGCGCTCCTCCGAGCCGAGCATCAGCACGCACCGTTTCGGCAACGGCTTCTCGCTGGCATACAGGCTGTGCCGGCCATGCCCGGAGGTGGCCAGCACGGAGAACCCGGCCCGGCGCAACCGGTCAAGCGCCTCAAACGGCACCCCCAGCGCCATCACCGGCACATATTCCATGCCGCCTTCGGCGGTCCGGTAGGCCGCGGCCGGCAACTGTGGCAACCGCGCCAGCGGGCCGGTCACCAGCACGCCGACCACGCCGAAATGGGCCGCCACCCGCAGGATGCTGCCCAGGTTGTGCGGATTGCCCACATGCTCCAGCAGCAACACGCATTGCGGGCCGTCCACCTCGGCCAGCAGCTCCAGCCATTCATCCAGCCGCGGCTGCGGCCGCTCCTTGACCAGCAGGCACACCCCTTCGTGATGAGTGGACTGGGTGACCCGTTCCATGTCCACATCCTCGATGATGTGGTAGGCCAGCCGGTGCGAAGCGCACCAGCGCAACATGCCGCCGAACAGTTTTAGCCGGTACGGGGTGACATAGGCCCGGACAATATCCTCCGGGCGCCCTTCGAAGATGGCGCGGCAGGCGCTCACGCCGTAAAGCTTCTGCTCGTCGGGGCGCATGCCGGTCGGGGCGGCGGCATCTCCGCCGAAACGCGAGGCGGCCCGGGAGTCGCGGGAATCCAACTGTTCATTCATCATGAGCTGACCAATTGTGACAAGTTTAGTGATCGACGGAACCAAAAGTAATGACGCCGATGAAAAGAAGGGGGTACTATAATCCGGAAAAGTTCCTCGGCGGCGGGACCACGCCCCCCGTCCGGCTCACCGCCCCATGAACGCCCGGCCCGACCACCGCGCCAGGCGGAAGCGGAGGCCCACTCCCAGGCAGCCGAAACCGTAGCGCAGGCTGCGCCGGAAATTGATCGAGGACGCCTCGGGGAAATACGCCGTCGGACAGCTCACTTCGCCGACCGCCTGCCCCAGCCACAAGATCTCCGCCAGCATCTGGTTGTCGAACACAAAATCATCCGAGTTCCGTTCCAGCGGCAACTGCCGAAGCAGCGCCGCGGAAAAGGCCCGGTAACCGGTGTGGTATTCGGACAGCTTGGCGCCCAGCAGCCAGTTTTCCGTCAGGGTCAGCAGACGGTTGGCCGCATATTTCCACAGCGGCATTCCCTGCCGGACCGCCCGTCCGCCCAGGATGCGCGAGGCAATGACGCAGGGGAACAGGCCGGAGGCGATCATGGACACCATGGCCGGCAGCAATTTGGGCGTGTACTGGTAGTCCGGATGCACCATCACGACGATGTCGGCACTGGCCTCCAGCGCCAGCCGGTAGCAGCTCTTCTGATTGCCGCCATAGCCGCGGTTCTGCTGATGCACATGCACCCGGACCTTGGGCAGGGCGCTGGCAATGGCCACCGTCTCGTCACGGCTGGCATCGTCAACCAAGATGATCTCGTCCACCAGTCCCTGGGCCATCACCTCGTCATAGGTGCGGCGCAGGGTCTGAGCCGCGTTGTACGCCGGCATGACCACCACCACCTTGGCATCACGATACATGATGAACTTGCACCCCTTTGCTGCCGGTCGGATAAGCCGACACAGAGCTGGTACCATATCCGGTGATCGGAACATTTTCCGGTGGCTGGCGCATTTCCGGGCGCGAGCCCGTTTCGTGGGGGGGCTGGGGATTTGCCGAGCCCGGAACAACGTGACGGGTCAAAGCAAACCGTCTTTGACCGGTCACTCACGCTCCCGGCTCGGAAAAACCGGTTACAGATTCCCTCCCCCCATTCAGTGACCCCTTAAGAAGCCTCCCTGGGGGGGCAATGGATTAAACCGGGCCCGGCGCTAAATTAAATGTTTTTGCCACGCCCGACCGCACCTCCGCGCAACCCGACCCCCGCCGGACGCAGGCACCTTTCCCCATGAGCAACGACACCACGCCATCCGCCGCCACCACCCCCGCCGCCGCCTATTCCCCCGCCGAAGTTGAGGCGCGCTGGTATGCCGAATGGGAACAGGCCGGCTGCTTCCGCGGCCGCGCCGGTTCCGGCCGGCAGCCGTACACCATCGTCATCCCGCCGCCCAACGTCACCGGCGTGCTGACCATGGGGCACGTCCTCAACAACACCCTGCAGGACATCCTGATCCGCTTCGAGAAGATGCGCGGCCGCGAGACCTGCTGGCTGCCCGGCACCGACCACGCCGGCATCGCCACCCAGTCCAAGGTCGAGCACATGCTCAAGGAGAAGGAGAACCTCTCCCGCTACGACCTGGGGCGCGAAAAGTTCCTTGAGCGGGTGTGGGAGTGGAAGCAGAAATACGGCGGCACCATCATCCGGCAGCTCCGCCGCCTGGGCAGCTCCTGTGACTGGGAGCGCGAGCGCTTCACCCTCGACGCGGGGCTGTCCGCGGCGGTCCAGGAAGTGTTCATCCGCCTCTACCGCAAGGGGTTGATCTACAAGGGGCACCGCATCATCAACTGGTGCCCGAAGTCGCGCACCGCGCTGTCCGACGAGGAGGTCATCTTCAAGGAGCAGAACGGCAAACTGTGGCACTTCAAGTACCCGTTCAAGGACGGCAGCGGCCACGTCACCGTGGCCACCACCCGGCCCGAGACCCTGCTGGGCGACACCGCGGTGGCGGTCAACCCCAAGGACGAGCGCTACACCGGCCTGCTCGGCAAAATCCTGCTCCTGCCGCTGGTCGGCCGCGAGATCCCGCTGATTGCCGACGACTACGTGGACCCCGCCTTCGGCACCGGCGCGGTCAAGATCACCCCGGCCCACGACCCGAACGACTATGAAATGGGGCTGCGCCACCAGCTGCCGATGATCAACGTCATGAACGACGACGCCTCCATGAACGCCCAGGCCGGCGCCGACTTCGCCGGCCTGGACCGCTACGCCTGCCGCAAGGCCGTGGTGGCAAAAATGGAGGAATTGGGGCTGCTCGACAAGATTGAGGACCACAAGAACCAGGTCGGCTATTCCGAGCGCGGCGACGTCCCGGTCGAGCCGCGCCTGTCCGAACAGTGGTTTGTCCGGATGCAGCCGCTGGCGGAACCGGCCCTGCAGGCGGTGGTCGACGGCCGCATCCACTTCCATCCCGACCGTTGGGTCAAGACCTACCGCCACTGGATGGAGAACATCAAGGACTGGTGCATCAGCCGCCAACTCTGGTGGGGCCACCGCATTCCGGCCTATTACTGCGAAAGCTGCGGCGAGATCGTGGTCGACCACGCCGCGCCGGCCGCCTGCCCCAAGTGCGGCGGCCAGGCGTTCCGCCAGGATGCGGACGTGCTCGACACCTGGTTCAGCTCCTGGCTGTGGCCGTTCTCGGTGTTCGGCTGGCCCCAGGACAACCCCGACCTCAAGGCGTTCTATCCCACCAACACCCTGGTCACCGGCCCGGACATCATCTTCTTCTGGGTCGCCCGCATGATCATGTCGGGCCTGGAATTCATGGGCGAGGTGCCGTTCCGCGACGTCTATTTCACCTCCATCATCCGCGACGACAAGGGGCGCAAGCTGTCCAAGAGCCTCAACAACTCGCCCGACCCGCTGGACGTCATCGCCACCTACGGCGCCGACGCCCTGCGCTTCACCATCATCTACATCGCCCCGGTCGGCCAGGACATCCGCTACGCCAACGAGAAGTGCGAGATCGGCCGCAACTTCGCCACCAAGCTGTGGAACGTGGCCCGCTTCCGCCAGCGCTTCGGCACCCTGTCGCCGGAGTGGCGGACCCTGGACGGCCTGGACGCCGCGGCGCTGCGCCCCGACGACGCCTGGATCCTGCGCCGCGCCGACGACACCGTGCGCGGCCTCACCGGCGCCCTGGACCGCTTTGACTTCCATGAGTACACCCACACCCTCTACGAGTTCGTGTGGAGCGAGTTCTGCGACTGGTACCTGGAGTCGGCCAAGGCCGTCTTCAACGGCGGCGACGAGGCAGCCAAGGCCGCCGTTTTGCGCGTGTTCGACCACGTCCTGTCCCAGGTCCTGCGCCTGTTGCATCCGGTGATGCCGTTCCTCACCGAGGAACTGTGGCGCCAGATCGGCTTTGGCGCCCCCGGCGAATTCCTGGTCAACACCGCCTGGCCGGCGCCCGATGCCACCGGCGCCCTCGACCGGCTCGGCGCCACCGCCGACACCGCCGCCCGGGTCCGGGAAAAGTTCGAACTGGTCTCCGCCATCCGCAACGTCAAGGCCAATTACAAGCTGTCCCTCACCACGCGGGTGAAGGTCGTCCTGGTGCCCGCCGATGCCGCCCGCGGCGACTTCCTGCGCCGCGACCTGGCCTCCCTGCAGGCCCTGGCCTTTGCGGAGTCCGCGGAGCTGTGTGACCGTTTTGACACCGCCGGCGCCGGTCCCTGCGCCGCGGCGGTCGGCGCCGCCGGCACCGCCTACGTGCCGCTGGCGGGGCTGATTGACGTCGCGGCCGAAACCGCACGGCTGGAGAAACAGGCCGCCGAACTCCACAAGTTCATCAGCGGCATCGAGGGCAAGCTCGGCAACCCCGGGTTCGTCAGCCGCGCCCCGGAGGCGGTGGTGGCGGGCGAGCGGACCAAGCTCGCCGATGCCCAGGAACAGCTCCGCCGCGTCACCCTGCAGCTGCGCTCCTTTAAATAATGCGTCTCCCCTTTTTCGACGGCTATCGACGGCCATCGAAGGCTATCGATGGCCATCGAATGATAGGCGGTTTTATTCTTCCCTGAAAACGGTTTGGAACCGAACCATGACCGAGAAACGACGACTGCCAGAATGGCTGCGGGTCCCCTACCGGGGCGCGGAAACGCGCGACGACGTGCGGCGGCTGTTGCGCGGCCTGAACCTGCACACCGTCTGCGAAAACGCCCGCTGCCCCAACCACTGCGAATGCTGGGCGCACGGCACGGCCACCTTTCTGATTCTCGGCAATGTCTGCACCCGTGGCTGCCGCTTCTGCGCGGTCACCGCCGGCCGCCCCGCCCCGCCCGATCCCGACGAACCCCGCCGCCTCGCCGAGGCGGCGGCAGGGCTCGGCCTGCGCTACGTGGTCATCACCAGCGTCACCCGCGACGACCTCCCGGACGGCGGCGCCGCCCACTTTGCCGCCACCATCCGGGCGGTGCGGGAGCGGCTCCCCGGCGCCGGCGTTGAAGTCCTGACCCCTGATTTTGGCGGGCATGAAGCGGAGCTGGCCACCGTTTTGGCGGCCCGCCCCGATGTCTTCAACCACAACCTGGAAACCTGCCGCCGCCTCACCCCCGCCATCCGCGCCGGCGCCACCTATGACCGCAGCCTGGCCGTCCTGCATGCCGTCCACCGGCAGGCCGCGCCGGCGGCCGCCGCCATCCGGGTCAAGTCCGGTTTCATGCTGGGCATGGGGGAGACGGCGGGGGAAATACGGGACATGATGAACGACCTGCGCCTGGCCGGCACCGAACTGCTGGTCATCGGCCAATACCTGCCCCCCAGCCGCACCCACTGGCCGCTGGACCGCTACGTGCCGCCCGCGGAGTTCGCCGAGTGGGAACGAGTAGCCCGTCACGAATTTGGTTTTTCCGCCGTGGTGGCCCGTCCCCTGGCCCGCAGTTCCTACCTGGCGGAGCAGCTGGCCCACCCCCCAACAGAGTAATTCCACAAAAAAAACGTTCATAAAATTTGCCTTTCCCGTCACCTGGGTTTATGGTTGTGCTATTGTGGTTCAGTGCCTTGAAGGGGAATTAAGCTCAACAGCTGAGGAAAGCCGAACTTCTATGAAACGTCGTCACTTTCTCCGCTTGCCGTCCGACAGCCCGTCCATGCGTTTGGGAAAACGCTGGTTTGGCCTGTCCGCCGTGGTCCTGTCCACCCTGGGCTTTCTGGGGGGGACGGCACACGCCACCAACATCGACTTGGATCCGACCGGCCGGCAGTCGCCTGACACCGGCAACTACAACTTCAAATACGGCACGTTGCGCATGGGGCTCACGGGCGCCATGAGCGTGGGCTATGATGACAACATCACCCGCGGCGACACCTACAACGACAGCAACGACAAGTACAACGACCAGCGACGGGTCCGGGGATGGTTCCTGGAGCCCTCCCTGACCTTGGGCATCAACTGGCCGATCAGCCCCTATGTGAACATTGCCACCTCAGTCGGCGCCGGTTACCGCTACTATATCGACCATGACGACTTGAGCGACTGGTTCCTCACCGGCGACGCTGCCACCGTCTCCACCCAGGTCAAAGCCGATTTTAAGCTCGGCCAGACCGGTACCTTGACGTTTTATGATAAACTGTCCCGCGACATCGACTCGCTCCAACTCGATGCCCGCGGCAACAACAACAACGATAACAACGATGACGGCGACCGTTATGCCCAGCTGACCAACGAGGTCGGCGCGCAGTATGCCAACGACCTGTCCGAATCGCTGCACAACACCGTCAAGTACGCGCACACCAACGTGTGGGTCACGCCGAGCGACGAAGATTACCAGAACTATGAAAGCGACATGGTGGACGATGTCTTCCTCCATGACATCAACAAGAACCTCCAGCTCGGCCCCTATGCCACCGTGACCAACACCCGGTTCCAAAATGACGAGCAGGGGTACGACACCCAACACAACGATTCATGGATGTACGAAGCCGGCTTGGCCGGGGTCTACATGCGCGACGCCGGTTTCAGCGTCAATGGCCGTTTGGGCTGGCAGCTCGCCGAGTTCGACAACCAAAATCCCACCGCCAACCAGGATGGTGGTGACTCCACCTCGTCCCCCTCGATGAGCTTGGCCGCCAACTTCGCCTCATCTGACTTGACCACACACACGCTTTTCGCGTCCTACGGCCTCAGTCAGAGCAACTTGAGCGTCAACACCAACTCGTCCGAGCAGGCCATGGCCGGCTATGGCATCGCCGTGCGGGTCATGCCCAAGCTCACCCTTAGCGGGGACATTTCCTGGATTAACTACAACGACGACGGCAGTTACGGCGAAAACGCCAACCTTTACCGTTACGGTGTCGGCGCGGATTACACCCTCAGCCCCAAGGCCACGTTGTCCCTGCGTTATGAGTACACCGACAAAGACTCCAACGTCGATCTGAACAGCTATGACCGCAACTTCGTCAAGCTGACCCTGACCTACCGCTTCTGAGCAGCGGCCCCGGGCGTTACGAAACCGGGCCGGCCGGCCGTGCACCGATTCCCGTCGGGCACGGCCGTTTTTTTTGACTGTGCGCCGGCCGGAACAGCGGCTATACTACCCCCCATGGACACAGCCTGTACTGGGATGGTCTTCGACATCCAGAAGTTTGCCATCCACGACGGCCCCGGCATTCGCACCACGGTCTTCCTCAAGGGTTGCCCGCTGTCTTGCCGCTGGTGCCACAATCCGGAATCCGTCTCCGCCGCGCCGGAGCTCTCCTACAACGCCGCGCGCTGCATCCACTGCGGCGCCTGCGTGAAAGTCTGTCCGCGGGGTGCCCACACGATCGACGCCGCGGGGCGGCACCAATTCAACCGGGAAAACTGCACCGCCTGCGGCCGCTGCGCGGAAGCCTGTTGCGCCAAGGCGCTGGAACT
>Ga0265297_10006741_pt1 | contig 16400 bp, 12 predicted proteins | sample Munlanlwell13791_FD_192502 | JGI IMG/M metagenome (GOLD analysis project Ga0265297, IMG submission 192502) | Leachate microbial communities from a municipal landfill in Southern Ontario, Canada - Leachate well 137-91 | ecosystem: Engineered > Solid waste > Landfill > Unclassified | place... | reverse complement strand
ACCGCACGGTCGTCCTCCATTTGCTGCAGGCCCACCGGCTGCGCGCCACCGATCCGCACGAGGCGGCCATGACCGCCGAGGTCATCCGCTTTGTGGAGGCGCATCCCGACTGCCTGTTGCGCACCTGCACGCCGGGCCACCTCACCGGTTCGGCGTGGATCGTCGACGCGTCCCGCCGCCGGGTGCTGCTCACCCATCACCGCAAGCTCGACAAATGGCTTCAGCCCGGTGGCCACGCCGATGGCGATCCCGACCTCCTCGCGGTGGCGTTGCGCGAGGCGCGCGAGGAGACCGGCCTTACACGCCTGCGGGCGGTGTCCGCGGAGGTTTTCGACGTCGACTGCCACTGGATTCCGCCGCGCGGCGACACGCCCGGACACTGGCATCACGACCTTCGTTTCCTGATCGAGGCCGACCCGGCCGAGCCGCTCGTCATCAGCGACGAATCCCACGATCTCGCCTGGGTGGAACTCGTCCGCGTCGCCGTCCTCAACCCCGAGGAATCCCTGCTCCGTCTGGTGCGAAAGACGGAAGGCAAGTACTGAGGGATGGTCGTTGGCTCCAGCGCCTGTATCGACTCTGTTCTCATCGCCATGAGAGATAGTCAGCGCCGATGAACTTTTCATCAGCTGGATAATCAAACATCACTTCTTCTCCTGCGGCGTGATACCGGCATGCGAGGTAATAATGCTTCCCTGACTCAATCCGACGGGAAGCCACGCCGATGACCTCAAAGATCGCGCCAGGCTCCAACGACGTCTGCACTTTTTCCTTCTTGGACATGGGCCACTCGTTGGCGGGGACACCGAGCCGGCCAAAGGCGCCCTGATCGTAGACGACGATCTTCTTTCTGACTTCCGCACGGCGGCCGACATATTGTGCCAGAGGCGAGTCCGATCCTTCGACAAGACGCACGGGACAGCCGGAGAGGACGAACGCGAGTGCCAAAAACAGAAAAAGTGATTTCACCGAGTTTCGGGCGATGAAGCCTGCGCTTGCATCGGGAGCAATGCCGCCAGCAAGGTCAACGCATGAAGGAGCGAACGAAAAGATTGCATGCGAATCGGTGCTTGGTGGCTTCCTACCTTGCCCCTTCCGGCGAAATTACAAGAGCGAAGGGTTTATGGGTTGTGCGAGCAGGGCCTCGGCGTCCTTCGCGCCTCTCTGAGATCTTTGTGAACTTCGCGCCCTCATGGTGGACGCTTGCGCCTGCGCCATCGCCGATCACCTGAGCCCGCTCACCGGTACAGCCAGACGATGTCGTCCTGGCGGACCCAGCCGGTCTGGCCGTTGGGGAACGAGAGACGCGCCCAGCCGAGGAAGGTCTTGTCCACCACGGCGAGCGAGCCGGCGGGCAGCGAGGAGGTCTTCTGCTGCGTGTCCGCCTCGGTGGGGATCGAGCGCAGCAGCACCTGATGCCAGACGATCGCGGCCCGCGCATCGGCAGCGTCGCCATAGAAATAGAGCGATGTCACTGCCGAGAGCACCAACAGGAACGCGACGCCCATGGCCGTGAGGGCGGCCGGCCGCGTCCAGCCGTTGGCAAAGCCGCGATAGGCACGCAGCAATAACAATAACAGGCCCGTGGCGAGCACCGCGCCCGCCGCGACCAGCAGCCACTGCCACTCGGCGGGCGAGGCCAGACGCGCCACCAGATGCGGCCCCGAGGCCTGCGCAAACTCGCCGAGCCCGGGCGGCGTGTAGCCGGCGCGCTCGTAGCCCAGGGCCAGGTGCCAGCGCACCGACTCGTCGCGCGGGTGGAGCAGGAAGGCGGAGGTCCACTGGGCCGCGGCCTCGGGCCAGTGGCCCTGCTGGGCGAGGGCGAGGGCGAGGTTGTGCCGCGCCACCCAGTCGGTGGGCTGGCGGACCACGGCGCCGCGCCAGCCTTGCTCGGCGGCGGCAAAGTTGCCGGCGTTGTAGGCGGGGAGCGGGCCGGCGAAGTAGCCGGGGGTCTCGAGTTTTGCGTCTTGGGCGCCGGATTCCGCGGCGGCCAGCGGACAACGGGTGCCGGCCAGCAGGACCAGCAGGACGATGAAGCTGAGGAGCTTTGCGGTCTCCGCACTCCGGTTTCCGTTTTCAAGAGTCAGCCACGGCACAAGGTTGCGCAGATTGAACAGTGAGGATGATTCCCAGGCCGGCACGCGGGTGGCTTCCAGCGCGGCCTCGGCGCGCACCAGCCAGTCGTCCGCCAGGGTGTGGTCACTGCCGTAAAGGGCGCGGTCGGCCTCCGCCCAGAGGACGGACCAGTCCTGGAGATTTTTGGTTTTCAATTCGGGATTTTGCGCGGGCGCATCCGGGATCACGGATTGCCCCGCCAGGATCGCGGGGCTGGGGGCGGCGTGGGTGATACCAAGGAGCGTGGCGGAATCGCGCTGCCATGCGTGCAGGGCCTGCACGCGTGCGGCCGTGGTCGCGGCCCCGCGGAGCAAGTTCAGGGTCTGGCCGAGGCGGGCCCGGGCTTCGCGCCGGAGGCGCAGCGGATCGGTCTGCCGGGAGCGCATCGCGGCGAAGATCAGCCAGACGGGCACAATCCAGAGGACCGAGATCAGCAGCCAGAACGACAGGGCCAGGCTGGACAGGGGCACCGCCACCTTGCCGGCGCCTGGCAGCGGATCGCGCGGGATCGCGGCCGGGGCGGCGGGAGAAGCCGGCAGTTGCGGCGTGTAGGTGGCGGAACCCGGGGCCTTGGGTTTGACGGCCGGGGTTTTGGGTTCGGGAGTGATCAGCGACTGGGTGCCCGGTTCGGTGGCGCCGGGCGGGGTGATGGTCACCGTCACCGGCCCGGTTTTCACGGTCTGGTAGGTGCCGCGGCGCGGGTCGAAATAGGAATAGCTGACGGGCCCGAGCGTATAGGTGCCCGGCTTGGTGGGGATCAGCACGGCATCCTCGGTGAGGGTGCCGTCGAAGAGCTTGCCCTCGGCCGGGGTGCGCTTGGCCTGGGGCTGCAGCACCTTGAAATCCTTCGAGACCTCGCGCGCCGGGAGTCCGTGGAGGTCGGGCCAGTTGCCGGTGCCGGCGAGCTCGAGGGTCCAGGTGATGGGCTCACCGACCGCCACGGAGAGGGGCACGACCTTGGAGGTGAAGGTGAACTGACCCACGGCCCCGCCGAAATCCGCGGGCGCGCCGTCGGGCAGCGGCTTGATGGTGAGGGCCGGCTCGTTGCTGGTGACGGTGTGCTGCACCATCTCGGGCGCGGAGAACGGATACGAGAACAGGTTGCCGCTCGTGTTGACGACGAGGACGATTTCCTGCGTGGCCGCCGGGATCTTGTAGGTTCCGGGCGTGGGGATGTAGCCCCGGGCCTTGTAGATGAGACCGACGCGCGGTTCGCCGCCGCTGGTCGATTCAAACTGCTCGGGCTGGGCCCAGTCCTCGACGGCGAGCGGCGCCGGCTTCCACACGACCGGACCCGGGGGACGGGGCCGGAAGCGCTGCGCGATGTCCAGCGTGTAGGTGACGGGGAAGACCTCGCCGGCCCAGAACGCGCCGCCGGCCGGGGTGAGCCGCGCGCCGGCGGCCGTCTCGAGCCGAATGGCGGTCTGGCCGACGGTGGCGTTGCCGATGGCGAAAGTCGCGGCGGCAACGTGCTGGGTGCCCTGGTCGGTCGCGACATCGAACGCCGGGATGCTCACCTCGGGCCGCTTGGTCGGGCGCACGGCGTAGTTCAACATGACCCGGCGGGTGACGTGCAGGTTCTCCATCGAAAAGGTCGAAGCGCTGCCGGTGGACTGCATCTCCAGCCCGCCGACGGCGGGGATCTGCGGGTCGCCATCCGGCTGGCAGTTTTCAAAGACGAGCTGCAGCTGGGTGACCTGGTTGTAGGCGAGCGACCCGGCGCCGGGCTCCCAATAGACGCGCTGGGCGAGCGCGGCGCCGGGCGCCAGCGCCAGCAGGAACGTGAGGATGAGTCGGAACATGAGGGGCTTCACCAGTCGCGGCCTTTCCTGGAGGTGGGTTTGGAGTTCCGGCTGTCGAGCATCTGAAAAAGCTCGGCGGGCGAATCCTGGTTGCGCAACTGGTCAAGTTTCTGGATGGGCAGCACGAGGGACGGATCAGACCTGGCGTCCGGCGGCGGCTGCGACTGGCCGCCGATCTTCTGGGTCTCGCCGGTGTTGGCCTGTTCGGACGGTTTTGGCGGCGGGGGAGGAGGCCGGTTTTGGGTCTTGGGTTCTGAGTTCTGGGTTGGCGGTGGCTCAGGCTGTGACTGCGACTCCTGTTTCTCCTGCGGCTGGTTTTGCGAGCCGCCGCTGGAACTTGGCGGCGGTGCCTGTTGCTGCTGCTCCTTTTTCTGCTGCTGGTCCTGCTGGGGCGGCGGTTGCGATGGCGGCGGCGGCTCAGGCGGCTTCTTGAGCAATTCCCCGAGATCGCCCCGGAGCTGCGCCCAGTCGGCGGCCTTGGCGTCGAGCTTTTCGCCCGCGGCGACGCCGGCAAGGGCGTCGTTCACCGGTCCGGGGGTCACCGTCTGGCCGGCTTCCTGCAGCCGCTTGCCCCAGGTGACGGTTTCCCGCGCCAGTGTGGCATAGTCGCCGGCGGCCAGCGCCGGCTGCGCGGAGAGACGTTCGACGAGCTTGCTGAGCGGCGCGGCATAGACCGAAGTATCCTCGGCGGCATGGGCCGTAGACCGGAGCAGGAAGCAGGGAGCAAGGAGCAGGAAAATGACCACCGCCGTGGCGGCAAGTTGTCTTCCCTGCTCCTTGTTCCTGGGGCCTGGCACCGCGGGCGCGGCCAGCGGCAGGCTGCGCACGCGCGGCCGCACTGGAAATTCGCGCCAGAGGCTGAGGAGCAGACAAAGCAGCGCGGGCGCCAGCGCCCATTGGAAGCGCTCGATCTGCCGCACCTCGACGCGCTCCTTGAACTCACCGCGATGCCCGGCTGCGACCGTCTGCTTGAGCAGGGCGCCCAGGTCGACCCAGGTGCTCGCGTCAGTGTAGACGCCGTTGGTGGCCGCGGCGAGTTCCTGCAGGGTGGAGCTGTTGAGCTTGGAGAGCACGACCGCACCGCGCTCGTCCTTCACGTAACCGCCCGACTGGTCGGGAATGAATGCACCCTCCGCGGTGCCGACGCCGAGGCCGATCACGCGGATGTTCTTCCGGCGGAGATCAGCGACGAGGTTGCGCCAGGTGTCGGTCTGGCTTTCGCCGTCGCTCAGGACGATGAGATAGCGGTCGGCGGTGCCGCCGGCGCCGAAGGCGTCGAGCACCGCCCGCAGCATCGCCTCATAATCGGTGCCGACCACCGGCATGTACGCGGGATTAAGTGCGGGCAGGAATTCATTGAGCACCTCGTAATCGGCGCTCAGCGGCACCTGCAGGAACGCCGTGCCGGCGAACACCACCAGGCCGACGCGCTCGCCGCGCAGTCCCTCGAGGAGGCCCTGGATGAGCAGCTTGGCGCGCTCCAGCCGTGAGGGCCGCACGTCGGGTGCGAGCATGCTGCGCGAGAGGTCGAGGGCGATGACGATCTCGCGCGACTGGTCGAACACCGGCTCCTCGATGCGGCCCCATTGCGGCCGGGCGAGCGCCACGATGCCGAGGGCCAGGCCGAGCCAGAGCAGCAGCCGGCCGCGGGTGTGGTGGTGTCCGTCGCCGACCGCCGCCTGCCGCGCCCCCGCCCAGGCCCGCAGGATCTTCGGCCAGTTGCGGGCTGATTCCCCGTGACCGCGGCGGACGGCATCCAGCACCGCCAGGATGACGACGGGCACGAGCAGCCAGAGCAGATGCGGCCAGTGGAAGATCATGGCAGGGCGCGGGGACCGGCGGTGAACGGCGCGCGGGCGGGGGCGGGCCCGCCTTCGTCCTGCGGGCTGCGGCGCGGCGGCACCGTCTGACCCAAAGCTTGGGCGGAAGCAGGCCGGCGGCGCAGCGTGGACCAGGCGAGGAAGAGACCGGCCAGCAGCAGGCCGGCCAGGCCCGGCACGGCAAACCAGGGGAAAAGCTCGGTGGTGACGAGGTAGGACTTGGCCTCGAACTCGATCTTCTGTGCGCGATCGATCGCCTTGAAGGCCGACTCGACGGTGTCGGCGTCGCGGGCGCGGAAGAACCGGCCGCCGGTCTGGTTGGCAATGGCGGTCAGCGCGTTTTCGTCGAGATCGGACAGGATCTGGGTGTAGGTGATGGTCCGGCCGTGTTCGTCGCGCACGGGCAGGAAGGTGTAGCCATCCTTGCCCGCGCCGATGGTGTAGACCGGGATGCCGCGGGAGCGGGCGAGGTCGGCGGCCTGCATCGGTGTCAGCACCCCCGAGTTGTTGGAACCGTCGGTGAGCAGGACGACGAACGCGCCCTGGCGCCGCCGGCCCTCCTCGCGGCCCGCCTGTTCGAGGCGCGTCAGCGCGACGCCGAGCCCGTCGCCGACGGCGGTGTGATCGGCGTCGATCACCCCGATTTCGAGACGGTCGAGCTGGCGGGCGAGCCAGGCGTGGTCGAAGGTGAGGGGCGAAAGCGTGTAGGCGTTGGTGGCGAACACCACGATGCCGATGCGGTCGTGCGGCCGGTTCTCGATGAACGCCCGGATCACCGGCTTGATGACCTGCAGACGGTTGGGGCCCTCGCCGGGCCGGTGGTTGTCCTCGGCGAGCATGCTGCCGGAAAGGTCGATCGCGAGCATCAGGTCGTAGCCCTGCTGGTGCGCCTCGCGCCGGTCGTCGACATGCTGCGGACGCGCCAGCGCCAGCACGAGCAGGACGAGCCCGGCGACGGCAACGCCGGCCGGCAGCCGTGACACGGTCACGAGCGAGGGCCGGTACCAGGCGGCGGCAAACGGCACCACGAGCGCCGGCACGCCGCGACGGCCGCGCAGCCAGGCCAGCAACGGGATCAGGGCCAGCGCCAGCAGCCACCAGGGGTCGTGCAGGAGGTAGTTGCCGTAGCTCATGCGGAAGGCTCCAAACTCCAAACTCCAAATTCCAAAGAGCGCCTGAATTTCACAGGCCCAGGGTCAAGAGAATCCTCAGCTCCAAATCCTAAACCGGCGATGGATTGAGCCGGAAATTGAACCTTGATTTGGAGTTTGGACATTGGAGTTTGGGATTTATCCCCTTGATCGGGTTTTCATGCGGGCGTGGAAGAAGCGCACCAGGGCATCCAGGCGCGACTCCCGGGTGCCCACGACGAGACGGCTGAGCGAATCGGGAAACAGGTCGCGGAAGCCGGCCTCGCGGCGCTTGACCCAGTCGGCATGGCCCGCGCGCTGGGCCGCCGTGCCGTCGAGGGTGACCAATCGGCGGGCCAGCGGATCGTAGGCCACCAGCGTATCACCGGCCGGAAGGGCGCGCTCCCACGGATCGTCGACGCGAAAGCCCATCGTCTGGTAGCGGCGCTGCAGCACGCCCCAGCCCTCGGGGGCCTCGCGGGGCGGAAAGTCGGAAAGCCAGATGAGAATACTGTGCTTTGGCGCGGAGCGCGCGAGGAGCCGCCAGGGAACCTCCACGGTGAAGGGGGACGGGAGGCTGGCACCCGGAGGCTTGCCCGGTTCCGCGCCGGCCGGATCGCGGCCGAGCGGCGGCGGCGGCACACCGAGCAGGGTGGAGGCGGCATGCAGGATCGGACCGCGGCCGCGCACCGGCTCCCTGACCTGGTAGCTGTCGGGCGCGGCGTAGACGTAGCCCACCCGGTCGCGGTTGACGGCGCCCAGCAGCATGACCAGTCCGGCCAGCTCGAGCAGCGCCTCGCGTTTGGACTGGCTGGACGAGCCAAACTGCAGGCTGGGCGAGTCCTCGAACACGAGCAGCAGCGTGACCTCGCGCTCCTCGACGAATTTCTTGCGGTAGGGCTCGCCGAGGCGGGCGGTGACATTCCAGTCGATGTCGCGCACGTCATCGCCGAACTCGTATTTCACCACCTGGTCGAACTCCATGCCGCGCCCGCGGAAGGCCGAGCGGTATTCGCCGCTGAGCACGTTCGCGACGGCGTGCCGCACGCGCCACTCCAGCCGGCGCAGCAGGGCCAGCTGGGATTGCGGACTGGCGGCAATGGAGGCGGGGGCAGGCAAGGGATGTCCAGGTTGGACGAAACGCCGGAATCGATGAACTCACCCGGCGGCCGGGCTGAGCGCCGGCACCGGCGTGCGCTCGATGATCTGGCCGATGATCTTGTCGGTGGTGATCTCCTCGGCCTCGGCCTCGTAAGTGAGCCCGAGCCGGTGCCGCAGGATGTCGGGGGCAAGTTCCTGCAGCAGGGCGGGGGCGACGAAGTCCTCGCCGCGCAGCCAGGCCAGCGCGCGGCCGGCCTGGAAAAGGGCGAGCGAGGCGCGCGGCGAGGCGCCGAAGTTGAGCTGGCGCTTGGCGGCGGGGTTGTCCGTGCGCTCGGCCAGCATGCGGGTGGAGCGGACCAGCGAAAGGATGTAGCGGTGCACCTCGGGCGCCACGTGGATCCGGTCGACCTCCTGCCGCAGCGCGAGCAACTCGGGGCCGCTGGAAACGGCGGCCAGCGCGGGCTGCCGGGTGACCAGGCCCCAGCGCTGCATCACCGTGTGCTCCTCCTCGGCGGAGGGATAGTCGAGGATGAGTTTGAAGAGGAAGCGGTCGGTCTGGGCCTCGGGCAGCGGATAGGTGCCCTCCTGCTCGATGGGATTCTGCGTGGCCATGACGAAGAACGGCGACGGCAGCGCCTGCGAGTGGCCGCCGATCGTGACCTGCCGCTCCTGCATCGCCTCGAGCAGCGCGCTCTGCACCTTGGCGGGCGCGCGGTTGATCTCGTCGGCCAGCAGCAGGTTGGCGAAGATCGGACCGCGGTGGGGGACGAACGTGCCCTCCTTCGGCTGGAAGACCATGGTGCCGACGACGTCGCTGGGCAGCAGGTCGGGCGTGAACTGGATGCGTTCGAACTGCACGCCGAGGGCCTGGCCGAGCGATTTGACCAGGAGGGTCTTGGCGAGGCCGGGCATGCCCTCGAGCAGCACGTGGCCGTTGGCGAGCAGGGCGACCAGCAGGCGCTCGACGACGACATCCTGGCCGATGACGGCCTTGGCGATTTCAGCGCGGATTTTCTGGGACCAGACGGGACCGTTGGACATAGGGCGGAGCGGGTTGGGGAGGAGAGAAGGAGCGGCGGACCGGGAAAATGATTAAATTGCTGGAGGCGCGGAGTTTGGTTTGACTGCCGGGAGCCGCATAGGTTTCACCGCAGAGAAACAAAGCCATGACCGGATTTCCACTGCAAATCGAGGCCGATGTGCGGCGGCGGCTGGCCGGACTGGGGGTGTGGCCGGGCGACGTGGCGGAACGCTTCATCCGCGGCACCGGCCCCGGCGGGCAGAAAATCAACAAGACCGCCTCCACCGTGTGGTTACATCACCGGCCGACCGGCTTGGAGGTGCGCTGCCAGGCCGAGCGTTCGCAGGTGGTGAACCGGGTGCGGGCCTGGGCCGAGTTGTGCGCCAAGCTTGAAGCGAGGCGGGCGTCCGCCGCGGCAGAAGTGCAGGCCGCGCGGGAGGCGGAGCGCCGGCGCACCCGGCAGAAGAGCCGGGGACAGAAAATCCGGATGATTGAGAGCAAGAAACGCCGCGCGCGCATCAAGCAGGCGCGGCGGGGTGGATTTGACGACTAAAGCCGAATACCGTTTTGTATTAACCACGGATTGCACAGATGGGCACGGTTAGAGCAGACTCTTCTGAACATGCTGTCATTCGCTGGAGAAGGTCAGAGGGTCGATTTGTGATTGAAGTGCGTGAAGGCCACAACGTGGTGCAGATAGGGTGAACTGGAGGAGCGGCTTTATGCCGCGATTCGTTTTCCTGTGCGATGCTCCGCCGCGGGTAAATCGGTCTGCGGCGCAAGGCCTCAGGTCCACGTCGGGCGCTGAGGGGAACATGCTGCCGGTCTGCATCGGGAGATCGCGGCATAAAGCCGCTCCTACAGCAACTCCACCGTGTCCCCGGCGGTCAGGCGGCCGGTCTTGGTCTCGTGGATGAGGTTGCGGCCGAACATGACGCTGCCCTCGGCGTCGCGCCGGTAGGTGACCAGGGTGCGGAGCGGTTCTTGTGCGCGTTCAGCGGTGAGCGGGTCGGTGGTCGTGACGACGCAGCGGCCGCAGCGGGTGGCGCCGTGAAACACCAGGCCCCCGATGCGAAACCGGCCCCACGAGTCCTCGGCATAAGGCGCGCCACCGGCCACGACGAGATTGGGCCGGAAGCGGTTCATCGGCAGCGGTGCGGCGAGCCGCGCATTGAGATCGGCAAGCGACTCCTCCGCAATGACAAGAAAGGGAAAGCCGTCGGCAAAGGACACTTCGTGCCCGGCCGATAGGCGAAGGTCGAAAGTCGAAGGCACCTTGTGCGCGGGAACCGGGCGGGCGTAGGTTGCGCCGGTGTGCACCAGGCGGCAGGGCAGGCCGAGAAAATCGCTGAGCCAGGCGGCGGATTCGTCGCCGCAGTCGTCGGCCGTCACCGTGTCCTTCCAGATCACGACGCTTCGTGTCTCGCAGGCCTGAGGCTTCAGGTTTTGGGCAAGCGGAACGGAAACAGATCCATGGCCTGGCGATGACAGGACGAGGGTGTCGGGAGTCAGCGCCGTTTCGATGAGGGCCATGCGGGGAAGCGTGCGCTGGGTCAGGAAGCGGCCCCGGCATCGACGACGAGAAAACGCCGGTCGCCGACGAGTCCGCGGGCGTCCACCTCGGCCGAGTTCACGGCGTGCCCCCGGCAGGATTTTACGGGATAGACGTAAAGGGCGGTCAGGCGGAGCATGCGGCGGCAGGCTAGGCCCGGCGGCCTGAAGGCGGCAAGCGGAGAGCGCTGGATGGATGTGGCCGCTTGGAGCGGTGACGTCCTCGTCGCCGGCGCGGACAAGGCGCCGTATCTCCCGCAACCCGGAAAGATGCGTTTGGCCGCCGCTTCCACCAAAATATCAGTTGACGGCGGGGACCCCGAAATCATAGTCCCACCTTCCTTTTCGCGGGCGTAGCTCAGTTGGTAGAGCACCACCTTGCCAAGGTGGACGTCGAGAGTTCGAGTCTCTTCGCCCGCTCCACTTTTTTTACCGCCGCGGGCGGTAAAAATGCCCTCGGTGGCATCAACGCGAAGGAAGTTACCCCATGAGCATTCACCCGAGCAGATGGATCCTGGCTCTCTTGGCGCTGATGGCGGCAGCCATCGCCCCGGTGGCCGGGGAAACCGCCGGGGTTTCTCCAGGCGAGGCCGTCCAAGGGACCTTGCCCGCCAAGAAACCCACGGTTCCACTCCCGCACAAGGATCTGCGCGCCGATCCCGTCAAACGGGTCGTGGCGCTGGGCGAGAGCATCACCTGGGGCTACTCCGCTTCCTCCAAGGACCAGTGCTGGGTCAACCAGGTCGTGCGCCTGCTCGAGGAATTTCAAGGGGAGAAGATCGAGCTGATCAATTCGGGCATCGGCAACAACGTGCTGACGCCCGCCTGCCCGGCCTACCCGTATTCGACCAAGCCGTCGGCCCTGGAGCGCTTGGACGCGGACTTGATTCGCTACCGGCCCGACCTGGTGTTCCTCGCCTATGGGCTGACTGATTCCCGGGGCGGCACGCCCTCCGAAACCTTCCGCCGGGCCTACCAGGAGTTGATCGATCGCATCCGCGCCAAAATCAATCCCACCATCGTCATCGTCACGATCTACTATATGCACGCGCCGTTCTACGATGATGTGCGAACGCACATGGCGGAGAGCAATTACGAAGTCACCGACATCTACAACCTGGTCATCAAGCAGCTGGCGGAGGACAATGGCTTGATCCTGGCCGACGCGTACGCGGCGGAGAAGGGGGTGGACTGGGTGGTCGACCAAGACCATGTTCATCCCAACGACCTGGGGCACCGGTTGATCGCCAACCGCGTGTTTGAAGCGATCGTCCGCAACTGCAGCTTTACCGCCCGCCAGATGCCGAAGCAGACGCTGATTCAAGCGTTTTTACAGAAGTACGGCAACGGTCCGGACAGGCCGGTTGCCGACGAGCAGCAGAAATAAGACGGGTGACGTGAGGCGGCCGCGGCAAACGAACCACGGTCGTCTGCGACTCGCGATGGGCATCCAAGAGCGGGTTGATCGAACGGACGTGGCCCGGGTGCGGCAAACGCGCGAGGCCAAACCATGGTTGCATTCAGACCGCCGGACTCCGGCGGCTTTTTTGTTGGCCGGCGGCCCCAAGCCGGTTTGAGTGGCGGGGTTGAAAGCCGCCGATTTCTTCACGCTGCCGCCGTCGCTGACGATTTTCGCGACGCACTTTCCCGCCGACCTTCCGCCGTGGGAGTGGTTGAAACGCATCGGCCCGGCCCTTGAGGGATTTCATTTCGATGTCCCGGTGCCAGCACTGCCACCCGGCGTGCAAACTGAAGGCTCCTTGTGGATTCACCCGACGGTGAGGCTGCCGTCTTACGCCACGATCATCGGACCGGTCTATATCGGAGCCCGTACCGAAATCCGTCCGGGCGCCTTTGTGCGCGGCAACGTCATCATCGGCGAGGACTGTGTGCTCGGCAATGCCTGCGAGTACAAGAACTGCCTGCTCATGGACGGCGTGGCCACGCCGCACTACAACTACGTGGGCGACTCGATCCTCGGCAACCGGGCCCACCTGGGCGCCGGTGCGATCTGCTCCAACTACCGGCTCGATCACCGCGATGTGCTGGTGCGTGAGGGCGACACCCTGCACCCGACCGGTCTGCGCAAGTTCGGCGCCATCCTGGGCGACGACGCGGAGGTCGGCTGCAACGCCGTGCTCAACCCCGGCACCCTGCTCGGCAAGCGTGCGCTCGTCATGCCGGCCATCGCCTTTGGCGGCTACCTGCCCGCCGGCCGCATTGGCCGCGTGCGCTCCACCGTGACCGACGAGGCGCGGCCGGATTAAAAACTTGCCGGGTCCGCCGTGCTGACGCTTGCTCGGAAGTCTCCGCGGCATCCGGCGGAGGCAAGATGGACACGACCAAGCCCAAGACCATGAGGATCCTTTCCGGCATCCAGCCCTCCGGGACGCTGCACATCGGCAACTACTTCGGCATGATGAAGCCGGCCATCGAGCTGCAGGCACGCGGCGAGTGCTATTATTTCATCGCCGACTATCATTCGATGACGTCGCTCACCGACGCCGCCGAGCGCCGCCACAACGCGTTCAGCGTGGCCCTCGATTTCCTGGCCTGCGGACTGGATCCGAAGCAGAGCGTGTTTTTCCGGCAGTCCGACCTGCCCGAGGTGACGGAGCTGACGTGGATCATCGGCTCGCTCACGCCGATGGGGTTGCTCGAACGGGCCCACAGCTACAAGGACAAGCTGGCCAAGGGCATCGCGCCCAACTTCGGCCTCTTTGCCTACCCGGTGCTGATGGCGGCCGACATCCTGCTTTACGACTCGAATCTCGTGCCCGTCGGCCGCGACCAGAAGCAGCACGTCGAGATGACGCGCGACATCGCCAGCAAGTTCAACCAGACCTACGGCGAGACCTTCGTCGTGCCCGACCCGGCCATCCGCGAGGAGGTCGCCACCGTGCCCGGCACCGACGGCCAGAAGATGAGCAAGAGCTACGGCAACACCATCGAGATTTTCGGCGAGGAAAAGGCGATGCGAAAGCGGATCATGTCGATCGTCATGGACAGCCGCACGCCGCAGGAGCCGAAGCCCGATGCCGACAAGAACATCGTCATCCAGCTCCTGAAGCTCGTCGCGCCCAAGGACACGGCCACGGACCTGGAGAACCGCCTGCGGGCCGGCGGCCTCGGCTACGGCGATCTCAAGAAGGCGTTTTTCGAACACTATTGGAATTATTTCGCCGCCGCCCGCGCCCGGCGCGCAGAGCTGGCGGCCAACCGCGACTACGTCGAGCAGGTACTGCACGAGGGCGCCGAACGCGCCCGGGCCGTGGCCGGCAAGGTGTTGGCCCGGGCCCGGAAGGTCAGCGGCCTCACCGGCTGACGCGCACATAATGATGGCGAACCAGTGAACGTGCCCCGGGTCTATCAGCGGATAGCGGAGCCGCGGTCATCGCGAGCAAGCTCGTTCCTACCAGTGCATCGCTTCGGATTAGTTCTTGGTCTGTTGTTTCTGGCCGGCTGCGCCACCATGCGAAAAACGCCTTCCGCGCCCCCGGCTGCAACTGCGCCGGCTACCGATCGGGGGCATGTGCCGGAGTCAAAAATCGCACCGCCCGCCGCCGCGCCCTCCGCCGGGACGAGCGAAAATCCTCCGCCGGTCTCCGAGCTGATGCTGCTCGTCGAATCCGCGCCCCCGGGCGCGATCATCGTGGTCGAAGGCCGGCCGGTGGGAAAGGCGCCGGTGCGCGTCGCCGTGCCGGTCACACCGCTGGGATTTTTCCGGGACTACGTGGAGATTCGCGCGCGGTTTGTGGCGGCCGACGCCACCGAGGTGACGTGCACCGCGATGGAGGAATTCACTCCGCGCGAAAAGGTGCCGGCGGTGCTGCATTTCACGCCGGACGGCGCGCAGCGCACCGGATATTGAGCGGACGCGGAGCGACGGGCCGGCCGGCCTTATCCATATTCCGCCGCATTCCGCAGTGTGTCTCGGCGCACCGTCGCCACAGCGACATGTCAACCAATAGTTGACATGTCGCTGTGGCGAAGCCGCCTCTCCCCATCGAAGCTGTGCGCGAACCGCATCAAGATCCGCCGCGCGGCGAAGCCGTGAAGAGGAAGCGGGGGATTTTTCCCGCCGCGCGCAGCCGCCGCATCGCCCGGGCCTCGGCGGCGCGCATGCGTTTTTTCCGGGCCGGCGCGAGATCGTCGTGGCCGGCAAGATGCAGCCAGCCGTGCACGAGGTAGAGGGTCAGCTCGGCGGAGAAATCACGTCTGTGTTTCCTGGCGAAGGTGCGGGCGGTGTCGGCGGAGACGCAGATTTCGCCCGCGAGGCCGGACGCCGGAACGGCGGCAAAAGTGATCACGTCCGTTGCCGACGGATCATCGAGAAACCGGGCGTGGAGGCGGGCGAGGGCGGCATCGGTGAGAAAAGCGATCGAGAGTTCGCCGGCCGGCACGCCGGGCGAAATCGGAGGCCGGAGGCGGGAGACGGAAGGCGGGAGAACTTTGAAACCGACAATTACGTCTGCAGATGCGTCAAGAAGACGGAAGACGTCCATGACAGCCCGGCGGTCAAAACGCAGCCGCGGATAGCCGTTGTAGATGCGGAGCGGCCGTGGTGAACCGGATTGCCGATGCCGGCCTCCATTCTCCGGCCTCCGGCCTCCGGTCCCGCTACCCCGCGCCCTGCTCCGATTTCCTGGGGGCATTCCGGGCTTCGGGTTTTTCCGCCGCGGGCGGATAGGCCACGCGGGCATGGAGCATGTTGAGCAGGGTGAAGGTGAAGCTGCTCTTGATCTGGGCGAGCTCGGCGAGATTCAGCGGCGTCTCGTCCAGCTGGCCGTCCTCGAGGCGGCTCTTGAAAATCTGGTCGATGAGCTCGCCGAGGTGCTGCGGCGTCACCCGGCGGAGTGAGCGCGTGGCGGCTTCGACCCCGTCGGCCAGCATGATGATGGCGCTTTCCTTGAACTGCGGCTTCGGGCCGTCGTAACGGTAGGTGGTTTCGCAGACGCGGGTCTCGAGTCCGGGCGGGAAGGGGTCGCGCGAGGCGGCGGGGAGGGGCGGGGTGCTGCCGCCGGCCGGCGGATGGACTTCGCCGCTCCGGGCCCGCTGGTAGAAGGCCTGGATGAGCGTGGTGCCGTGGTGCTGCTGGATCACGTCGATCACGGCCTTGGGCAGCTTGTGCTTGAGCGCGAGATCCACGCCCTCCTTGACGTGGCTTTTGATGATGAGGGCGGAGAACGACGGGCTGCGCTCGTTGTGCGGGTTCACGCCCTCGCGCTGGTTTTCGGCGAAATATTCGGGCTTGGTGGTCTTGCCGATGTCGTGGAACAGCGAGCAGACCCGGCAGAGGAGCGGGTTGGCGCCGATGGCGTTGGCGGCATTCTCGGCGAGGTTGGCGACCACGAGGCTGTGATGATAGGTGCCGGGCGTCTCCATCTGCATGAGGTGCAGGAGGGGATGGTTGTAGTCCGTCAGTTCCAGCAGCGTGATGTCGGTGGTGCGCTTGAACAGGCCCTCGAGGACCGGCAGCAACCCGGCCACGGCCACCCCCGTGAGCAGGCCGGTGAAGAGTCCGGCGGCCATCTGCCGGATCACGACGAGGAAGGGGAGCTGGTCGGCGATGCCGATGAGGGCGGCGAAGCACGCGACGGTGAGGCCGCCGAGGCCGGCCGCACGCACGACCCGGCTGCGCCGGCGGATGGCGCGGCACGCGAAAATGCCCACCATCGAGGCGAGGAAGGTGATGACGAGCAGGTCGAGCCGGTTGCCGTAGATGACGCTGGTGAAGATCGAGATGAGCAGCGCCGTGAAGATCGCCGAGCCGGCGTCGATGAGGATGGCGACGATCAGCGGCGCGAGCGCGGTCGGGGCCACATAGGGCAGGAGCGACGCCGCGGTGGTGTTCTCCATG
>Ga0265297_10006739_pt1 | contig 16401 bp, 15 predicted proteins | sample Munlanlwell13791_FD_192502 | JGI IMG/M metagenome (GOLD analysis project Ga0265297, IMG submission 192502) | Leachate microbial communities from a municipal landfill in Southern Ontario, Canada - Leachate well 137-91 | ecosystem: Engineered > Solid waste > Landfill > Unclassified | place... | reverse complement strand
AGTTGGCCGGGCGGCAGGCATGGCGAACAGGCTTCCAACCAATTAAGCACATCATTGAAAGAACTTGGATTGTCTCTGGAGCGATTCAAAACCGGCACACCGCCGCGTTTGGATAAAAATACGATTAATTATGCCAAAATGGCAATTCAGCCTGGAATTGAGCCGCCGGCATTGTTTTCAAGATCGGCACGCGAAGATTGGCGAATGTTCCACGTGGAACATAACGAACCGACCCCCGAATGGATGAAACAAATGTTCCACGTGGAACATTTTAATGATGCCATGCGCCCATGGTCGCCTGGAAGTGAACAATTGCCTTGTTTTCTAACACATACTAATCAAAAAACCAGCGATATTATTCGTGCAAACCTTACTCAAAGCTCACTTTATGGCGGATATATAAAAAGTACCGGAGTGCGATATTGTCCATCCATTGAGGATAAAATCGTAAAATTCCCGGAGCACGCACAGCATCACGTCTTCATTGAACCGGAAGGGCGTCAGTCCATCGAAATATACCCAAACGGTCTTTCCAACAGCCTCCCAGAAGCAATCCAACAAGAATTGATCAAATCAATACCAGGTCTTGAACAAGCCGAATTCATTCATTATGCCTATGCGATTGAATATGATTATTCCGATCCCACCCAGCTGACCCATGCGCTGGAATCCAAGTTAGTTGAAAACCTGTTTCTGGCAGGCCAGATTAATGGCACGACTGGCTACGAGGAAGCGGCTGCGCAAGGATTTGTCGCCGGTATAAACGCAGTTATGAAATTGCGTTGTCAACAACCTGTTTATTTCAGCCGTAATGAGTCGTATATTGGCGTGCTTATTGATGATCTTGTAACTAAGGGCGTAGACGAGCCTTATCGTATCTTTACTTCACGCGCTGAGCATAGACTATTGCTTCGACAGGATAACGCCGTCTTCAGGATGCTTGGTATCGCCAAAAAGATCGGCATTGTGCCTGCAGTTGTGATAGATGAGACCGAAGACCACGTCGTAAAAATCAATAACGAAATGGAAAAACTGGAAAAGGTCTATTCTGACGGTCATACATTAATGCAGGTCCTGTGCCGGCCGGGAATGAAATATAAGGATTTACCGGGTGTTAAAAATCTGCCGGATGAGGTTGTTCAACAAATAGAAATTCGCGCCAAATATCAAGGCTACATTAAGCGCGAGGAAGAGCAGATTGTCAGAATGGAAAAAAACGAAAGCGCCGTCATCCCTGCATGGGTTAATTATCATGAGATAAAAACCCTGAGGTATGAATCACGCCAGAAACTTATAAAGATCCGGCCTGGCAATCTCGGCCAGGCATCCAGGATCCCCGGAGTTAATCCCGCCGACATCGCCATTTTATCCGTATGGATAAAACGCGGACGCAAATGAAATTATAACAAGTAGTTGCAGGATAATTATTTACAGATAAATTTCCGCGATATCACGCGCGCTTTCGGTTTGGGCTCATATTATCCCGCCGACTTTCGGAATACCCATGTTCTGCACTTTCTGCGATTGCATGGCGTTGCGCATACCTGTTTGGAGAAGATGATCAACAGGACCTTAAAAGCGACGTTCACACAAAAACACAGAGAAGAACTCCGGCATAACACACCGGAGCCAATTATCTGCCAATCATTCCGGCTTTTCTTTGTGACTTTGTCGAAAATAGTTCCGCACCAAACAAGTTCGGCGTACATCGTGTTGCGCGCCAGCGCTGACTTGAATCGCCGGATCTTCGTGAAATGCACCGCGCGGTTGCGCGGCACGGCACAAGATATCTTCCCTGGCCGCCCGCCCGCTGGCGCGAGCTTGACCTGCGCTTGAAGGACCTGGCCGGCGGCAAAATTGACGCTATTCCCGAACTTGAGGAAAAGACGGTTGAAATTGCCGGGGTCCGCGACAAATACCATTTCCTGGCCACGGCCTCGGTCTATTTATAAGATTGGCTGTCAGGGCTGCCGTTAGGTACTATGATCGGCGTTAACGGAAAACGGCCTGTGATAAAGTCCGGCGGCGGGAAGTTCGGATACTAACACCGGGAGGAATCAAATATGCTGGCAGCCGTGTTGCATGATTTTAATGACTTAAGGCTGGAGGACGCGCCCGTGCCGGAGGCGGAACCCGACGAGGTGGTTGTAAAAATAAAAGCCTGCGGGTTCTGCGCCACGGACTACAAAGCCATCAAGGGCATACGCCGCAACGTCAGTTTCCCGTGTATCGTGGGCCATGAACCGGCCGGCATCGTAAGCGCGGTCGGCCGGGGCGTTAAACACATCAAGGAAGGCGACGAAGTGGTGGTCATGCCGTCCGGCTATTGCGGCCATTGTAAATATTGCCGCAGCGGCCAAACGCATTATTGTCAACAGGCCTATACGACCGGAGGCGACGGCCCGGCCGATGTCCGGCCGGGGGCCTTTGCCGAATACATGAAGACCGGCGCATCAAGCATTTTTCCGAAGCCGGCCAATGTTTCGTTTGAAGCCGCTGCCGTCACCGAACCGTTATCCGGCGCCTGGAAGGGCGTGCTTCAATACAGCGAAATGCAAATCGCGGACGACGTGGTGATTATCGGCGTTGGAAGCATCGGCCTGCTTTGCATGATGGTGGCCAAAGCCGCGGGGGCCGGGCGCCTGATTGCCGTTGATGCAAGCGATTATGCGCTCCAGAACGCCCAATCGCTGGGGGCCACCCATATTATCAACCCGCGCCGGGAAGACGCCCGTAAGCGGGTTTATGATATAATCCCCGACGGGCCGGATTTGATCGTTGAAGCGGCCGGACCAATTCAAGCGGTACAACTGATGGTGGATTTGCGCCGGCGCGGAACAAGATGGAACATCTTCGGCATCACAACCCATGAAAAATTCGAATTGGACGGGGGCTTGACTCATTTTATGGAAGGCCGCATGGATGCCAGTTTCGGCACCACTCCCCTGGCCATGTCAAAGGCTTTGCGCCTGATGGAAACCGGCCTGGTGAATCCGGCCAAAGTCATTTCGCACCGTTTTGCCCTCAAGGATATTCACAAAGCGGTGCAAACCATGGAAACCCGGGAGCGCAATAAAATAATCATCACACCTTGACCGCGCGCCATGAAAGCCATTGTCGTTACCGCCCCGAATATATTGGAGTTCAAGGACCTGCCGCTGCCTGTGCCGCAACGGGGGCAAGCAAGGATCAGGACGAAGGCCTGCGGCATTTGTGCCACAGACCTTGAAATGATCGGCGGCTGGGCCCGCACGCCCTTCCCCGGTATTCCGGGCCATGAATGGTCCGGGATTGTGGATGCCGTGGGCGATGGCGGCGATAAAACAATTATTGGACGCCGTTGCGTTGCGGAAAATGTTCTGCGGGACGGGGGCGAAGTCGGCTTTGAACACCCAGGCGGATATGCCGAATATTTTATCACCGAAACGGATAATATCAATTTTTTGCCGGCTGACTTTCCGATGGCCGTGGCGGCCCTGGTCGAGCCGCTGGCCGTAGCTATCCGGGCAATGCGCCGCATGCGCATTGCGGACCAAAGCGCGGCTTTAATTCTGGGCGATGGCCCGATCGGCTTGCTGATGACAATTTTACTGAAGCGCGCCGGCGTCGGAAATATCGCGCTCGTCGGCGGCAGGGGCAACCGGCTGGCTTTGGCGCAGGAACTCGGCGCCGCACGGACCCTGAACTATCATGATTTCGGCGAACGCGGCATGGAAGCGGCGTGCGCTGTTCTGGACTGTTCGTTTCCCAATGTCATTGAAGCCAGCGGCTCCGCGGCGGCCATCAGGACGGCGCTGAAGCTTGCCTCCCGGGCGGGCAAGGTCCTGGTTGTCGGCGACTATAAACAGGCCGCGGCCGAATTCCTCTGGAATCATCTGCTCCACAATGAGCTTGAAATAATCGGCAGCAATGCCAGCGCGCAAGCCTGGCCGGAAGCCGTTCGAACGGCGACTGGCATTCCAAATGAACTTGCAAAATTAATCAGCGGCGAATGGCCCGTTGCGAATTTTGCCGATGCCGTGGAAGCCGTAAGGCACGACCGCAAAATTATCAAGGCCATCCTGCGCTGGGATATGTAAAAATGAAAACAGGCCGGGAACTTATCAAGGACATTGATGCCTGCCGTTTGCCGGAAGGCGCCTGCGCCCTCTGGTGGCTCGGGCAGCAAAGTTTTATCGTCAAGCTGGCGGGCAAGGTTTTATATTTCGATCCCTTTCTGTCGCCCCATAAAAAGCGTAAAATTCCGCCGCTGCTCTCCCCGCAGGATGTCACCAACGCCGATTTAATCCTCGGCAGCCATGACCATACGGATCATATTGACCGCCGGATCTGGCCCATTCTGGCCGAATCGTCGCACACGGCAAAATTCGTGGTGCCGGCCCTGCTGTTAGATTCCCTGGCGCGTGATTTAAAAATACCCGCGAACCGGTTTATCGGGCTGGATGACAAACGGAGCATTAAAACAGGCGGCCTGCAAATATCCGGCGTTGCCGCCGCGCATGAATTCCTGGACCGCGACGCCGCCACGGGCCGTTATCCATACCTCGGCTATGTCGTTGCGGCACATGGCATTGCCGTTTACCATGCGGGCGATACGTGCATTTATGAAGGTTTGCAGGCCAGGTTGCGCCGCTGGCAATTGGATGTCGCGTTTTTACCGATCAACGGGCGCGACGCCCGCCGCCTGGCGGCCAACTGCATCGGCAACATGACCTACCAGGAAGCGGCGGACCTTGCCGGCGCGCTTGCGCCGCGGTTGACAATCCCGGCCCATTTCGACATGTTTGCCGGCAATTGCGTTGCGCCGGAATTATTTTCGGATTATATGCGCGTGAAATATCCGGCTTTAAAGACTGTCATCTGCGGCTATGGCAAACGCCTGGTGCTCAACCCACCCGAACAGCTTAAACGGCGGCGTTGAGCTCTGCAATGCCGCCGTAAATAAAACCGGTGTTGACAGGAGCGGGCAAATAAGGCGAAATGGGCTTGTCTCAGGAACGCTTCTCCGGCCGCCGCGCAGCGAGGGGCTTGGAATTTATTGCAACATGTTTGCCAACACAAGCGAGTGAACTTATGTCCAACCTATGGTTAATCTGCGTGCCCGTGATCCTGATCATCGCGCTGATCCTGTTTTTCCGCCTGACGAAAAAACCTTAGCAGCCGCCGGCGGACTCAGGCGCGGGCAAGGTGCTTCATCAGCCAGGCCATGTTTTGGCCCAGGACTTGCATGGTGTGGACGCCTTCCTGGTCGTTTGCCGCCTCGCCCTTTTCGCGGCCGAGCGCGATATTCCAGTAGCAGGAGCCGGGCACGATCATCTGGCTGATGAGGAAGAAGTGATTGATCGAATCGAAAGCGTGGATCGCGCCGGCCCGCCGCACGGCCACCACGGCCGCGCCGGCCTTGCGCTGGAACATTTCGCCGTTGGCGCGGGCGGTCATGCCGGCGCGGTCGATGAGCGCTTTGAGATCGGCGGTGAGATCGGCGAAGTAGGTGGGCGATCCCAGCAGGATGCCGTCCGCGGCCAGCATTTTGTCCACGCAGTCGTTCAGGCCGTCGTCGGCCAGGGCGCAGTGCCGGTTTTTGGCGGTGAAACACTGGTAACAGGCCCGGCATCCCCGGATTTTCAGGTCGGCCAGTTGCACCAGTTCGGTCCGGATGCCTTCGCGTTCGAGTTCCTGCAGGACAAGCCGGAGCATGGCGGCGGTGTTGCCGTCCTTGCGGGGGCTGCCGTTAAAAGCCACAACATTCATGGTGTGCGCTCCTCTGCCAGCGGCATCCATCCTCCGCCGTTCGCCTGAAGGCTTACTTCCCCACGTCGCCGGGCAGCCAGCGCTGGCGGATGCTGTCCAGCGTGCCGTCCTGTTTCCACCGCGCCAGGACTTGATTCACGGCTGCCATCAAATTCGCATCGGTTTTCTTGAGGCCCCAGGCGATGGATTGCGTGGGGGACTGGATCGGCACCGTGGTCAGGTCCGACTCGTTCTCGGATGCCATCCATATGATGATGGGCGCATCGTGGATGTAAATATCCACCATTTTACAACAGAGTGCCTGGGCGGCTTCGGCCGGGTCCAAATTGCCCACGCTGGACGCATTCCGGCAGACCTGCTGGACAAAAATATCCCCGGTGGTCTTGCGCTGCACAGCGAAATTGGCGTTGGCTTTGTAAATCTGCTGCGAGGTGCCGAACCGGTCCAGGTCCGTACGCCGCACCAGGGCCATCTGGCCCTGTTGCAGGTACGGCTCGCTGAAGGCAATGCGGACCTGGCGTTCCCGGGTGATGGTCATGCCCGACATGATAATGTCAAACTTGTCGTTCAGGAGCGAATTGATCTGCTGGTCCCAGGGAACTTCCACGAACTGGAGCGGGCGGTCCAGGGCCTTGGCCAGCTCGCGCGCCAAGTCCGCCTCCAGGCCGAGAATCTGGTTGTTTTTCTTGAAGATGATCGGGGGACAATCCGGGGTAATGCCGACATACAGGACCGGGTTCTTGCTGCCGCCGGAGAGCGGCACGGTCTTGCATCCGGGGCAAAAAACGCTCGCCGCCAGCACCAGTATCGCCATGAAACCCGTTATGATTTTGCGCATAATTACCGCCTTTCGCTGCAAACTTTAAAATTCAAAATTATGTCTTTGAATTTTAATCTTATCGCCCCATCGAAATGAATCAAGGGAAAAATGAGCGCGCCGTGGGCGAGGCGGGAGGTGGAAACAAATTGATTTTATCAGATACAGGGTGTATTTTATCTTTATATAAATGATAATCTGTTGCATACCAACAACCAACAGGAGGCGTTATGAACACAAGCAAAGCGCGCCGGAGGGCGGCGATGGCCGGCATATTGCTCGCGGGCTGTTGGCCGGCTTGCCCGGCAACGTTCGCCGGCACGATCCTGGTGCCGCATGGCCTGGTAACCCGGGCGGGGGCGGATGCCGTCGCCTGCCCGGCGGATTATGATGGTGACGGCCTGGCCGACCCGGCGCTCTACCAGGCTGCTTCCGGGCACTGGCGCGCGTTTCTCTCCGGCCGCGGCTATGCCGACAACGGCGCGCCATTGGGCGGGCCGGGTTTCGAACCCATCCTGGGAGATTTTGACGGCGACAGCATAAGCGATCCGGCTGTGTACAACAAAACCACAGGGGAATGGCAGGTGCTGCTCTCCGCCGGCAGCTATCAAATCGCGGGCGCTTACCTCGGCGGGATGGGCTATAATCCCGTTGCATCGGATTATGACGGCGACGGCCTGGCCGAGCTGGCCGTGTACCAGCCGGCCACCGGCCAATGGATCGTCTGGTTCCACGAGGACGAGGAGGTGACCGACTTGGGCGTTCTGGCCGGCATGTATTCCAACGCCATGGTGAACGCCTCAAACGTGGTGGCAAGCAAAATCCGGAATGATTTGGCGCCCATCACGGCGGACAATACCAATTTGATCTGGCGGACCCACCCTGGCACCGGCGCCCGCGAGGTGCTGGTCGCGTCATATATGAGCACGTATGCCGCCACCCATTTTTATAATGTTGGAGAATATTCGACGTTTACGAATGCGGAGGCCTGGATTACCCTCGTGCCGGAACTGAAAAATTTCTGCCGGAATTATGCCGGCACAAATCTTTACTTGCGGCTCAAACAGCTGCTGGGCCTGCCCGCCACCAGCGCCAATGACTCTATCGTGGAATATTATGTGGATCCGCAATTCCTGCTGCGGCCCTCGCGCGACCCGGAAATCACCGACCGGGAAGCCGAAGTTGCCTTTCGTGCCAACACGCCCTATGCCGACAAAGTCAGCACCAATTACAGCGCCTGGTTCCAAACTACAATCGAAAGCCGTAATTACGGCATGACCAACGGCGTCTGGAACGCCTATCCCTGGACCCAGCTGGGTTATACCTATGACTGGCTCAAGACCGGCAACAATGTTGCGGGCCTCAGCGAATTTGTTGTTCCTGGCCGGATGCTGTATACCAATTATGGCAGCAACGTCATGGTCTATGTTGTTTCCATCACAAATGCCGCGAATTACGCGACGGTCCCGAATGATCTCTTCATCAAGCCCCAGGGGACCAACATCAATACCGTTCAATGGGACGACCGTTGATAATACGCGGAAAACAAGGTCGGCGGTTTTTAGCTCGCGCCTCAGCGATCCTGCCGGCTGTGCCGTGGTGGTGTCCGGTTGCCGGGATGGCCGGGACCGCGCCGGCATGCACGGAACCGGAGGGGCAAGCCGTTCCCGGCGCGGACGGAAAGTGAGCCCCGTGTTTCCTTTGATGCAGCCTAATCAAACCGTACATGCACCAGAGCTTTTTGCAGGCGAGCGCCGCGCAAATTCAGATCTTGCAGATGGGTCAGGCGTCCTTGACTTCTCCGCTCAAGGAGCCGCGCCACAGTGAGTGGACCAAACCCCGGCACACGTAGGAGAGTTTCCCGGTCCGCCTGGTTAACCTTGACAGGGTAGAAGTCCGGATGCCGCTCGGCCCAGCGCTCCTTGGGGTCCTTGTCCAGGCTCAGGTTGTTGCGATCGTCAAACGTGATGTCTTCCGCCTTGAAGCCGTATTTACGGATCAGGAAGTCCACTTGATAGAGCCGGTGCTCGCGCCTGAGGCGGTCGGCCGGGTTGATTGCGCCGCCGGTTTCCCCGGGAATATCGGGAGCGCCCTTGCCCGCCTGGTAGGCGGAAAAATAAACCCGGTCAAGATGCAGGCGATCATAAAGACCGAACATATAATTCACAATCTCCGCGTCGTTTTCGTCCGAGGCGCCCACCACGAACTGCGTGGTGGTCTTGACCCGCGCATAACGCTCTCCCCTGGCGGTCAGCCGCGCCACAAGCTTGAGGGGGCGGATGATATCCTCAAGGAAATGCTTTCGGCCGGACAGCTTGCGGCAATGGACCTCGCCGGGCGTCTCGATATTGATTGAAACCGCGCTTGCCAGGGAAAGGGTTTCCAGGATGGCCGCATCGGACGTGCCGGGAATGATTTTCAGGTGAATGTATCCGCGGAACTGGTGCCTGCGCCGGAGGAGGGCCGCCACGGCATTGATTTGCTCCATCGTGCGATCCGGCGAACTGATCACGCCCGAACTGAGAAACAGTCCGAAAATTTCGCGCCGCTCGAGATACTGCATGAAAACCCGCGCCGTTTCATCCGGGTTAAGCGCACACCGCCGGATGTTGGTGTCATGGCGCAGCGGGCAGTATTTGCAGTCGTTCGCGCAGGCATTCGACAACAGCGTCTTGAGCAGAAAGGAACGGCCGCCGTTGGGCAGTGTGACGGGGTACAGCCATTTGCCGTCCGCGCCGCGCCGGCGGTGTTCCTGGTCGGTCGTGCCGCAGGCGCAAGCAAGGTCATAGCGTGAATCGGCGGATAGAATCTTAAGTTTATCGAGTGTGTCCATGGATGGTTGCCAGACACCCGGGGCCGCCGGTCACAAGGTCAGCGCGGCCGGGCGATAACCCGAGCCGGACAACAGGGCGTAAAAAATCCGCGCCACAGGATCGTATACGGCCATATCGGCTTTGCCGTCATTGTCGTAGTCCCCGGCCCGCGGCGTCATCGCCGGACCGCCAAATCCGGTTATCCCGCCGGTCGTCGTATAGCCTTGTCCTGAAAACGTGCACTGCCACATTCCGCCGGAGGGCTGGTAGACCATGAAGTCGGCCTGACCGTCACCATCGTAATCGCCGGCCACCGGCACAACACCGTCCCCGCCGGCAGTCGTCCAGTAATACGGAGCATATCCATGGCCGGACAACAGCGCCTGCCACATCCCGCCGGAGGGTTGAAACACGGCCAGGTCCGTCCAGCCGTCGCCGTCATAATCTTCCCCGGCATTGAGCCAGCCGGCGCCGCCCAGCGCAAAGCCGGCCTCGGCATAGCCCGAGCCGGAAAGCAAGGCCAGGACCCGGCCGGCCGCCGCGGAATACACGGCCGGATCGGCCCGGCCGTCACCGTCAAAATCGCCGACCACCGGCACGCACCCGGCGCCGCCAATGCCCTGCGTCCCCAACGCGTAGGAGCGCGCAGAGAACAGCACTTCGAGCAGGCCGGCGGCCGGATTATAGACCGCCGGGTCGGCCTGGCCGTCACCGTCAAAGTCGGCCGAACATTCAATTCCGTCCGCATTGCCCAGGGCCGCTCCAGAAAGCGCATAGCCGCTGCCCGAACACGCCGCGACCACCTGCCGATCATGATAGGCGGCCGGGTCCGCCCGGCCGTCGCCATCGAAGTCGTTCTGGACCTGGTGCAGGCTGACCACGGTCAGGCTGGCGGTGAAAGAGAAAACATTGGTGGCGCTTACGGCAATGGCATAGGTGCCGTTTGTGGTACAGGTCCAGGTAGCCGGTCCATTAATCCCCGCACTGCAGACAATTCCCTCGCGATCGGTAATGCGCACGTAATAATTCCGGCCTGGCGCCGTCAGCCGGGCCCGGTATGTTTTGCCGGTCTGGCCTGTAAACCAGTACCACTGGGTGCCATTGGCGAAGGGGATGGCGCCATTGGTAATCGTATTGACCGGCAGGGTCGGAATGGCCGCCTCTTCCAGGAACCGGTAGCTGGAATATTGCAGGAGTTCGAAGCCGCCAGGCTCTGCCGCAGCGTTTAGCCCGGGCCAGTTGGTCATGGTGACCTGGATGGCGCCGCCCTTGCGGTATTGAATCCCGCCCTGGAAGGCCCGGTTGTCGCCCTGCGGCGCTGCAACAAATTTGCCGAACATCCAGTCCGTCAACAATGCCCCGTCCTTTGTCAGGAATCGCAGCGTCTTGATCTGCGGCGCACCGGACCCCCAGAAGTAATCGCCGGGATACATATTCACCATGCGGTAAACGCGGTTGGTCCGGCTGTTCCAGGCCTCCGGCAGCGGCTCGGGCTGGTAAAGCTCCCCCAGCATTGCGATGGTTTCAAACGCACCGTCGGCCTGATGCAGCACCAGCATGGCATACCCCCCCAGGTTGGTAAACGCGAATTGAGCGTTCTGTGAATCGGCCACGGAAAACCAGCCGTTGGCCCGTGGGACCAGGTTGCTGATAATATTGGGCGTGTCGGCATCGGCATGGGCAATCAAAGTCAGCGCGCCGGCAACCGCCTCAACCTTGTGGTAGCCTGAATCCCCGACATACAGGCCGGCCAGGGCATCGAGCTTATCCTGGGATATATTGGTGACCGGCGAAGCTTCCGGCACAAACGCGTTGGTGGGCCAGTGCTGGCCGACCTTGTCCAGTATGGCCCAGCGCAAAGCTTCAATGCCGATGTCATCGCATTGGCTGCCGGCGGTATTTTGAATCACCGCCACGCCGAGTTTCAGATCGCGTGAAACCGCCAGAAACGCGCTGTGCATGTACGTGGCGCCGTCTTTCCATGACACCTTGCCGGCGTAGCTCAGGCGATGATCGTTCACATCGTCCCAGCCCAAGCCCGCGAAACTGTTGCCCATATTCAACGGCAGGTTGGTGCCTTGCGGCTCGGTCATCTTGTCAATCCCGTTCGAGCTGACCAGGGTTTGGCCGTTGTACCGGCCATCCGCCAGGATCATTTGCATGTATTTTGTCAAGTCGTTGACCGAGGAATACATGCTGCCCGAACCCAGGCAGTTCAGGAATTCAGCCGGCTGGCGCGCGCCTGCCGTGGTATAAGCCGCCGCCAGACGATTGGAGATGGCGGTCTTGTCCGGCAGGAACGAACTGGCATCCATGCCGAGCGGATGGAAGAGCATGGCCTCGGTTGCTTCCGAAAAATTGGTGCCGGTGATGCGCCGGACCACGTCGCTCAGCAGAACGAAGCCGTTGTTGCAGTAGTAATTACGCGTATTTACCGGCGCGAAAGGATAGTCGCCTTTAAGATCGTTGATCAGCCATTCCACTAAATTATCATAGGGCGATATCGTGCCCATGCCGTTAAAAAAATCGCCGGGCAGGCCGCTATGGTGGTTGAGCAGGGAGCGGATGGTGACCGGCCCGGAACCCGTGAAACGGGGCAGCATGGAAAACTCCGGCATGTATGCGGTCAGGTTGGTTTCGATATCCACCCGGCCCTGATCCAGCAACTGCATATAGGCCGTGCCTAAAAAAGCCTTGGAGCAGGAGCCGATGTGATACACGGTGTCGGCATCCGCCGCCACCCCGCCCTCGCGGTCGGCCATGCCGAATCCCCTCGCCCAGACCACGGCCTGGTCGTCCACCAGGGCAATGGATAGACCCGGGATATTGGCCATCTGGCTGGTGATATAGGCGGTCATCCGGGCAATGGTGTTGGTGTAGGCAGTTTCGGCAAAAGCCGCCTGCCCGGCAAGTCCGATGACGGCCAATCCCAGCGCAATCCGTAATCTTAATTCCATGGCGCCGTTTTCCCGGAAGTTTGATGATAATTGTGATGATTAAAAACCCGGCCGACCCGGCTGCAGAAAGCGTTACATCCGCCCTGAAATATGTCAACGCTATTCCCCGCCGGAAAAAGCCGGCGGAGAAGTTGACACGCCATTGAGCAGGGGTTATTATTTCGGCATGCAAAAAACACTTCTATCACGCAGGCAATTCCTGGGCACAACCGGCAAGGTGGTTGTTGCGGCCACGGCGTGTAAATGGATGTGCGGCGAAGCTTGCGCCGCCGCCCGGCCGGACATCTGCGTGGCGGCGGTCTGCGGGATATATTGCGGCGCGTGCAGCCAGCAACTGCGGGATGACCCTCCCGGGAGTCAATGCCTGGGATGCCGGAGCACCACCAGGGCGCCGGACTATGCCCTGCAATGCGAAGTGAAAAAATGCGCGGACGCGAAGCAATTGCCGTCCTGCGGTCTGTGCCGTGATTATCCCTGTGCCAGGATCCAGGCGTTTTTCAATGACACGCCCAAGTACGGCTTACGGGAAAAAAATCTCGATGCAATTCGCGACCGGGGCCTGCCGGCCTGGCTGAATGAACAGAAGGCGCGCTGGACTTGTCAGAAATGCAAGGCCCCGTTCGGCTATGGCGCCCGGGCCTGCCCGCAGTGCGGCGCGGAAGTCTACTCCGATGCGGAGGAATTTGAAGCCTTCAAGAAAGCGAAGGCTGCGAAAGCCATGGCCTGAACATGCGCGCACAATGCCGGGCGCCCCGGCAATCAACGGATTCCCTGGCTTTGAATTCATTGTTCCGGCATCCCGGGGAGCCTGCTGAAACTGCGGGACGGCTGATGCGCTGATATTCGCGCGCAGGCCGGACGGGGTTGAATGCCGGGAAGTTATTATGAACGCCATTCAACTGGAACATGTCTCCAAATCTTACAAGCTCTACCACCAGGCCGGCGACCGGCTGAAGGAGGCGCTGCGTCCCGGGTGCGGAAAATATCGCCGGGATTTCTTCGCCCTGCGGGATATCAGCTTCGCCGTCCGGCCGGGCGAAACCATCGGCATCATCGGCCGCAACGGCTCGGGCAAATCCACCCTGCTGAAACTGATCGCGGGCATCCTGACGCCAAGCGCCGGGACGGTGGCGGTGCGCGGCAAAGTCGCCGCCCTGCTGGAATTGGGCGCCGGGTTCAATCCGGAATTGACCGGCCTGGATAATTTTTATTTCAACGGGCTCCTGCTGGGCCACACCCGGCCCGAGATGGATGCGCGGCGCGAGGCCGTCATCGCCTTCGCGGATATCGGCGACTACATGGATCAGCCGATCAAACACTATTCCAGCGGCATGTTCGTCCGCCTGGCTTTTGCCGTGGCCATCCATGTGGATCCCGATATTCTGATCGTGGATGAAGCCCTGGCAGTGGGCGACCTGAATTTCCAGGCGCGCTGCTTTCGCAAGCTGGATGAGTTTCGGGCCGCCGGTAAAACGGTTTTGCTCGTGACCCATGCGCTCGATAGCGTCCTGCGATATTGCTCCCGGACAATGGTCCTGGACAAAGGCCGCCTGGTCGTTGCCGCCGATTCCAAGCAGGCGGTGGATGTCTATAAGCAGTTAATGGCCAATTGTTACGACGCCGTACCCGTAGCCGGGCTGGCACCCGTAGCCGGGCCCGCACCCGTAGCCGGGCCGGTACTGGGCTGTGAAGCACCCCTGGCCGCCAATCCGGATGCACTCGATTATGGCGAAGGGCGCGCCGAAATCGTGGAATACGGTCTATTTGACGAACATAACCGGCCCGCCCGGATGCTCGAGCATGGCCAGCCTTTTTTCATCCGCATGAAAGTCCGGTTCCACGCGGAAGTGCGCGAGCCGATCTTTGCCTTCACGCTCAAGGACCTCAAGGGGGTGGAACTGACCGGCACCAACACGCAGTTCAAGCAGGTGCCAACCGGCTCCTATGCAAAGGGCGACAGCGTCAGCGTGGAATTCGCCCAGACGTTAAACGCCCAGTCCGGCCGGTACGCCCTGTCGCTGGGATGCACCGGGTATGAGGGCGATTCCGTCGTTGTCCATCACCGGCTCTATGATATCATTTTGTTTGAGACGACTTCGGCCATGCCGATGGTCGGATGCTATGACCTGGATAGCGCCATCAAGATCCGGCGGACGTGAGCCGGAGCCGGCCAAAGATTGCAGCCGGGCGCCCAACAACGGAGCGGCATATGCCAACGCTTAACCGCAAATACTATAAGGGACCGGACGCCTATTCGGATGGCGCCATAGAAGACGAGCTCCTGGAGCTTGCGGGCAAACCATCGGAGTTCACGGCGATCCTGGCGCGCGATGACCGCTGGCCGTTACTCTACCATCTCTCCCCGGAGCGCCGCAACCTGCTGGAATGGTATCCCTTCCGGCGTGATGCGGAGCTTTTGGAAATCGGCGCCGGCTGCGGCGCGTTGACCGGCTTGTTTTGCGAAAAGACCGCCCGCGTGACCGCGGTGGAATTATCCGAGAAACGCAGCCGGATTATCGAGCGGCGCCATGCCGCTCACCCTGGCCTTGAGATCATGGCGGGCAATTTCGCGGACATGTCGTTTGACCGCGCCTTTGATTACATCACGCTGATCGGCGTGCTGGAATATACCCGCGCTTTCATTCCGGCGCCGCAGCCTTACCGGGAACTGCTCAGCCGCATCGCGGCGCTTTTGAAGCCGGGCGGCGTGCTGTTCGTGGCCGTGGAAAACAGGCTGGGCCTGAAATACTTTGCGGGCGCCCGCGACGACCATACCGGCCGCCAGTTTGACGGGATCGAGGGCTACCCCGCCGGCGGCGCGGAAACGTTTTCGCGCGACGAACTGAGCCGGCTGTTGTGCGGCGGCGGCTTCGCCGAACAGACCTTTTACTACCCTCATCCGGACTACAAATTGCCGTCGGAAATCTTCAGCGATGCCCTGCTGCCGGCGGCCGGCCATGTGCTGGCGGACGCGCCGAATTACGACCAGGAACGGCTCGCGCTGTTCAGCGAACAGCGGGCCTGGGCCACCATCATCCGCGACGGCAATTTTTCCCGGTTTGCGAATTCGTTCCTGGTCCTGGCATCGCTGGGTACGTGACGGCGGACAAACGGGCGGATGACAGACGGCGGACACCGGATGACGGAATGAGTTAAGGCAAGGTTATGTCTGCCTGCCTTCATCCGCGTGGCCGCTACGGTCGCGCGGTGCGACCAAGGAGCGCATTGCGCGGATCAAGTAGCTCACAAGGCCAAAAAAACGACAACAAGGCGGCGACGCATAACAACGAGGCCACAACCATGAAGCCATTCATTGCCCATCAAATCAAAGCCTCCATCGAAGTCAAGCAGACGATCCTGGCCGATCAGGCCATGATCGGGACCTTGCGGCAGACGGCGGCGGCGGCCATTAAGGCTTATCGCAACGGGCATAAGCTTTTGCTGGCCGGGAACGGCGGCAGTGCCGGCGATGCCCAGCACATGGCCGGTGAAATGGTCAACCGCTTCCGGTTCGACCGCCCGGCGCTCCCGGCTGTGGCGCTTTCCACCGACACGTCCGTACTGACCGCGATCGGCAATGACGCTGGGTTTGAGCAGGTCTTTGCCCGCCAGATCGAGGCCCTGGGCACGGCCGGCGATATTTTTATCGGCATTTCGACTTCCGGCAAATCGCCCAACATTATACGCGCCCTGCAGGTGTGCAAGCGGAAAAAAATTATCCGTGTCGGCTTAACCGGCCAGGGGGGCGGGGAAATGGCGCCGTATTGCGATTATTGCCTGGCCGTGCCGTCGCGCGAGACGCCCCGCATCCAGGAAGCGCACATCCTGATCATCCACATCTTCTGCGCGCTCGTGGAGGAGGCCCTGTTCGGCAAGGGTTTTGCTACGTAGGCCGTCCCCGGCGGGTCGCCGCGGCAACACGGCCGCGGCTAACCGGCGCTTTCTTTCGGCCGGGCGATCCATTCGTAGAGGGCGATCTTCAGCTCTTCCGTGCCATTGCGGGTCAGGCCGGAAACTAGCAGGGGCTTTTGCCCCGTGCGCGCGATAAATTCAGGCAGATTCT
>Ga0265297_10006738_pt1 | contig 16405 bp, 20 predicted proteins | sample Munlanlwell13791_FD_192502 | JGI IMG/M metagenome (GOLD analysis project Ga0265297, IMG submission 192502) | Leachate microbial communities from a municipal landfill in Southern Ontario, Canada - Leachate well 137-91 | ecosystem: Engineered > Solid waste > Landfill > Unclassified | place... | reverse complement strand
CACGGTTCTTAAACAGCGCCATTATTTGTTAACGTATCCTGAGTACCTTTAATGGCCTCATATTCACCGTTTAATTTAATGGTTTGAGCGCTGGCCGTAGAATTAACCAAAACAATTCCGTTTTGAAAATCACGACGATATACTCCGGTCTTTATTTCAGTAGTGTTATCTAAAACATTTCTGATAATACCTAAAGAATTACCTAAATACACTTCGTATTCGTCATACCACCAAGTATTAGTGTGGGACCAGTCGCCAGTATCAAACGAAAAATAACCATCACCTAATAAAGTTGAGGTCAAACCAAAACGCATGGAAGCGTAATCAGTTGCTAAACCGACGTTATAAGTAGTGCGGTTAACAATAAAATATTTGGGAGAGTAGCCTAAATTATTATTGAGATATTTTTTTTCATTATCCGCCCAACTGCCTTCGTTAGCCTGAGGGAAATTTTCCATCATGCGGCCGTTTAATAAATTGTTGTAATAATTTGAGTTGGCATTAACTACCACTAATTTAGTGGGTGAGAGTGCTCTGGTTTTATTAATAATATAACTGACATTGGTCCGCCATAAATTATCAGCTTTATTATCATCATCTGCCAGACCATCGCGATCAAAATCAGCCGCAATGCCTTTGGTTTTTCTGATAAAACTAAAATTATCAAAACAATTATCAAAAAATACACCGTCATAATTTAGCTGGCTGGAATAAAAAGTATCCTTAATATAGCCAGGTAAATAATCTTTCCAAGGTGTATTAACATTAATCATTTGATTAGTCGGCCAATAACTGACAATTTGTCCTGCGCCATCACGCAGCCACCAATTGTTATTTTGGGCAGTATCATAAAATTTTTTCCAGGTATTGTTGGCTTCTAAAGTGGCTGAAGCTGTACCAATTTCCTGAATAGGGACGTAAGCTAAGATCACAATTTCTGGATTATAGTTGCGTAATTTCTTAACCAAGCCTGGATTTCTTTCCTCAGCCTGAGGCGCTAAGATCACAAAATCCCAGCGAGCTAATGCTTTAATTTCATCCTCACTATTAATATCCCATTTGAGGTAATAATTGGCTAATTTTGGGTAATCATCATGCTTGGCTTGAACTGGAGAAATTATAAAAATGCTGGCCATAAGCAAGGTGATTATAAGTGCTAATTTTATGTGTACTTTAGCCATATAATTTAACCATCTATAATAACACATCTTTAATAAAAAGTCAAGAGCTAATCTTAGCCACTTCTTGACATATTCATTTTTTTGTGATACTCTATTTTATTCATCTTACACCAAATTACATATTAAAGGGAGGCATCATGAAAAAGCTCAGCGAACTGATTAATAAATATTCAGTCACTAGCATTAAAAATGATTTAGTCATGCAGTTTGGCGACAGACATGACGGCGCCATTGAATTTCCCGGACTAGTCGATAATGGAGTAATCGAAGTGGGTTACTTTTACGGCGACGTCAAGAAAAAAAACATTATCGTGATTTCCTCCCAGGTAGGTTGCCCGGCACATTGCCAGTTTTGCGAACTGGGGAATGAACGCTTTGCCCGAAACCTATCGGCTCTGGAAATCTACGACCAGATCATGCTCATGCTGCAAATCGCCTCCCGCTCTGGCATTGACATTGATGAGATTAAACACAAAATCAATGTGGCCAAGTGCGGCGAGTCGCTGCTCAATGACCGCCTGATCGAAGCGTTGGAAATGATTATACCTTTTTCGTTTTCCATCAAAGTCTCGACAATTTTTCCTGGCGGCACCAAAGCCTGGAGAAATTTTCATCGCCTGGCCATGCTAACTGCTATCTACCCCGAACCGATTCAAATACAGCTTTCGCTGGTTTCAACCGACGAAAAGTATCGCAGAAAAGCAATCGGCTTAAGTCTTGCCAGTTTCAAAGAAATTCGGCAAGCCTCAGAAGATTGGTTCGAGCTAAATCCCAAAGGCAGGAAAATTAATCTCAGTCTGATTTTAACAGACAAAGTTCCAGTTGATGTTAATCAGATTTGCGATATTTTTCCATCCAACCTATTTCACTTTCGTTTTCGCAACTATGTGCCAACTTTTCATGGCCAGGACATCGGCCTGAAAACAATTAGCATCAACCGATTTGAAGCTATCAAAAAAAGTTTTGCCGATAAAGGCTACGAGGTCGGCGATTGGGCCACTCCCTCGCCAATGGAACAGAAATTCCATTTGGCATCCAATGTGACTCGGCGTCGCTATCTCCAAATCATCGACGGTAAATTTTAAATTAACCTGGGGAAGCCCGGCTTCCCCTTTCCATTTAAGACGATAATGTGATATTGTCGGTTTAAAGAGGAAAAAGAAAAGGAGGGATAATAACATGGAATCTCTATTAAATCCTGAAAAACTTATTCAGATTATCTTAGTAGCTGGTTGCGTAATGATGGCTCTGGGCATACTCAATATGTATCACTTTAACGTCGGAGACATATTGGGTTGGCTACTACTAATTTTGTTACTTTATGTAACGTTTGACACCCCTCGCTATTTTTATGGCGGTGGCGGCGGAGAAGCGCCCAAGGTTTGTAGCCAACATGTACTAAACAATCGGTGTCCAGATCAAACATCAGATAATAAATAAATATTTGAGGAAGCCAACTTCCCCATGCCCAGAAACATACGCTCAAAGCGGATTGATTCTGGGCTTTCCATTTAAGACGATAATTTAATATTGTCGGTTTAAACGGAAATTAAAAGGAGGGAAAGCCAATGGGAATTAAACCATTAGTTGGCGCATTTTCATATCCAGACAACAGTCTTATACCTGATTCTGATATTTTCCTGGCAGACGCCCTGAATTATTTTTTAAAAACAGAATGCATTGTGGAAATAAGAGAAAAAGACATTAATAACTGGCCTTTTGAGAAAGAGTCAATCTTAAATCTCATTAAGCATAAGTTATTAATTGCCATAATCATCAGTGCCGGAGAAAATCTGACCAGAGATGACGGCTATGACGATGCCTCAGCCGTCAGTGAGCTCATCGACGACTGCCCGAAAGATTTCCCGATTATCGTGGTAACCTATCACCGCTATCAGTCTAGATGCTGCATCGAAAACTTTAAGAGAAACGGCGTCAAAGCCCTGGTATATAATCATGACAACGAGGATCTGCTATCATTGATTAAAAATCTGGCGCAGTCATGGCAACCGCCACAAAATTGGTTGGGGGCGGCAACGACAGCTGATCAGGACCTGCTTTTCCGTCAGCTTAAAAATGCCTATACCTACAACCAAGAAAATCTTTGCGGGACTCCTGACGTTAACCACATGGTTGTGGCCGAGGCACTGCGAATTAAAATGTTGCCTGCTAGTTGTCTGGCCGGGGAGTTCGATGCTTCTTTGGAAGAAGTCATGTTGATTGAAAAACTAAGTAGCCTGACTTTCACTAAAGACCTTGATGCCTTAGAACATTTACCGGCAGACGAAAAAAAATCATTTGTCCGGGAAATCAATCTTTCCCTGGGCTTTGATAGCGATGACGGTTGTAGCGGTCATCAATTCCAGTCAAACTGCTGTAAGAATGTTACTGGGTTTGCGATTGATCCGCTTACTCGAGAACATTTAATCACTGTAAAATTCGGACAGCACTATCGGGCCGGAGAACTTTTGGCCAAGCGTATCGAAATAGTCGAAAACAGTTATCGGCAAAGAATAACCGGGGGAAACAGGCTGACTGAATATGAAATTAAAAGCAGACTGATAACCGGTTTAATCTTTCGTGATATTCTGAAGTTTAAAACGCCGGTTCTACAAATCTGGGAAAACAACTCAACACCAAAACAGTTTGCCGAAATAGTCGCTTACCTGAAAAAACAAAAAACCTACCTCGTCATCAATGGGGCGTATGAATTACTTTAAATTTGCGGGGAAGCTATCTTCCCCTTTCCATTTAAGACGATAATATGTTATTGTCGGTTTAAAGAGAAAAAAGAAAAGGAGGAGAATATGGGACTAATTATTGGAGCACAGGATAAATGCGAAATCACCTGCGACGGTGATGGCTGTAAAAAAAGTTTCGGTCCTGTTTCCGGCAAGACCGAAGCCTGGAAAGAAGCGACAAAAAAAGGCTGGCTTCAAAGCGAAAAAACCGGCGAATACAGGTGTCCGGATTGTCGCAGTCTACCAGATTACCACTGGTAAACCATGAAAACTGAAAAAAAAGTAAAAGAGTATCTTAACTGGTGCCGGGAAGGCAAGGCTGATCCAAGATTTTATGGCTATCTGCCATTCAAAATTTTGTGGAAACTGGATTTGCTTGCGCCATGGTACTCAAACATCCGAATAATGTATACGGGTTTGGTTGATATTTGCTACTGGGTAAATGATGAGGGCTTTTTGGTGCAAATGGGGGTTGAAGATGCGCCGGCGCTTGATCCCAAAAAAATACTTTCAAAACGTTTGCATCCGCGAGGCTGGGAACCAATATCCTTAAAGCCACAACCATAACAAAGCAGTCCGGTTTACCCCGGACTGTTTTTTATTGTCACCCTGACCCTTCGGCTTTGCTCAGGGTAAAGTCTTAAGAGTTTATGGTGAGCTTGCCGAACCAAAGGGTGCCCTCGAGATCATGCTTCGAGAGCCTCAGCATGACATAAGGGTTTTAATTGACAGACACAAGCCTTTCAATTATACTGCTATATATTAATCATTAATAAATCTTATGGCTTACGATTATAAATTAGACAAAAAACCTAAATCAATTATTGAGCTGACTGTCACTATTCCGATTGCTGACATTAAACCCAGACTGGAAGAAGCAGCCAATAAAATTTCCGAAACATTAAAATTGCCCGGATTTCGTCCAGGCCATGTGCCTTTTGAAGTAGTTAAAGGCAAAGTCGGGGAACTGGCGATTTATGAGGAAGCTGCCGGTAAACTGATTGAAAAAAGTTATATTGAAATTATTCTCAAAGAAAAAATAGAAACCGTGGGTTCACCGCAAATTAACATGGAAAAAATTGCGCCAGATAATGATTTGGTTTACAAAGCCATTGTTTCTGTTATTCCCAAAGTTGTTTTAGGCGATTACAAAAAAATTAAAATCAAACAACAGCCCATTAAAGTTGAACCAAAAGAAATTGATTCAGTGATTGAAAATTTGCGCCAAATGCGCGCCTCTGAGGTTTTAGAAGATAAAGCCATTGAAAAAGGCGACAAAGCAGATATTGATTTTGACGGCTTTTTAGATAATGTTCCTTTTGAAGGCGGTTCTGCCAAAAAATATCCTTTAATCATCGGCTCAGGCCAGTTTATCCCGGGCTTTGAGGAAAATTTAATCGGCTTAAAAGCCAATGATACTAAAGAATTTAAAATTACCTTTCCGGCTGATTATGGTGTGAAAAATTTGGCTGGCAAAGAAGTTGAATTTAAAATTAAAGTTCATGGTGTTTATAAAAGAAATTTAGCTGAACTTAATGCTGACTTTGCGAAAAATTTTGGTATGGATTCAATTGAAAAAATGCGCGAGCAAATTGAGCATAGCATGTATCATGAACAGGAACACAAACGAGATTTGGATGATGAGGTAAAAATGATTGTGGAATTTATTGATTTATGCGAATTTGAAGAAATCCCGGAAATTTTAATTAATGCGGAAATTAATAAAATGGTTGAGGAACTGCATCAGAATGTGGCCAAAGAACATCTGCAATTTGAAGAATATTTGAAACAGATTAAAAAGACCGTAGAACAATTAAAACTGGATTTTATTCCTGATGCGATTAAACGAGTTAAAAGTTCACTGGCTATTCGCGCCTTATTTTTAGAAGAGAAAATGGAAATTAATCCGGCTGAAGTAGAAAAAGAATTGGCCAAAATGAAACTTTATTACAACAGCGACCCGGAACTTTTAAAAAATCTTGAATCTCCGCAGTATAAAGAATATGTTGAAAATATGGTTGGTAACAGAATGGTCCTGGATCTTTTAAGAAAGCACTGTTTAGAAAAATCAGCAGAAGATAAAGCACATGTTCACGAACACTAAAAATTTAAAGATTTAAAAAACGCCTTACTGTCATCCTGAGGCTCTCGAAGGATGCGGGTAAGGCGTTTTTTTATTATTTAAAAAGCCGCACCAATCTTTTGACTGATGCGGCTTTAAGGCTATTTGCCCTTATTTTACGAAAGTCGCTGGTTGCGATGATCCTCGGGATTCAGGTGCTTCTTAACCGAACCGTAAGTTCCGGCCACGAGTTTCGAAAGGGGCAGCTCTTTTTCGATCGCCGGATGCGAAATCAGCATTTTGCACAGGTCGCTACCGTCATCCACCAGAAGCTGAATGATGGGGTCATTGCTGTCCAGATGATCCACCATGAAACAACGACTCCAGGAGCTTTCGCCGGCGCAGATAATAATCCGATCCGGAGTATTCGATCTGGCCGACGTAATCACCAAAAAATCGCAATGGTGAATCTGCTCGGCAATCTCTAACGTTCGGACAATCTTGTCCAGTTCGTCTTTGGTCAAGGCTCAATCCTCCATTTTGATTGTGCTCTGAAAAGCACCGCACCTGATTGTGCAGTACTTTATTAAGAATAATCCAATCTATCACAAAGATATCTTTTTGTCAAGCTCTAAGCTTATCTAAAATTAAAAAAACGGTCCGAAGCACATCGGATCGTTTTTTGTTTGTTTTAAGCAAAGAGCAGATCTTTGATCAATCGGCGACGAACCAGAATGAGTGTCAGTAGCGAGGAGGACAGATAGCAAAGGATGTACCAAAGCAGTAGGCTCATGGTAAAACCAAGAATCTGTAAACCGAACCAGATTGCGCCGAAAACGATCAGGACAACAACAAATACTACGGGTAAGTTGATAAAAAGGATTAACGGCGCGATCAAACAGGCAACCAAGGTCACTGCATTGTGAATCGGATCACGATTAATAACCATGTTTTCCTCCCTTTTGTTTAAAATTTCATTTATAGTAAATTATGACATCATAGCAAAATAACATATTTCTGTCAATAATTATAAAAGAAAAACTCCAGCACATGATTTTGCGCTGGAGTTTGTTTGTTAAATCAAATTGGATTTTTTACCGCTTAACCACCAAGGCGAAGCGATAGTCTGAGGTTGGGAAATTGTCAGCGAAATGATACCCGAGACTTAAACCCTGGAACTCACGGATGAAAAGAACCAGGCGCTGCGGGAGGCCACAGAAGGTGGCGTCGTAATATGTCCCGGGAAAGACAATCATGTTCTCCCTCGCCAACGCCGGATACTTTTCCAAAAGAGGCAGAAGCACTGTCCAATCAGCATTGCTGACTTGATAGGTCTTGCCGAAATAATTCGCCCGATTATGCACTTGATCCCAGTTTTCATATGAGGGCAAAATCACCTCGACTTTTTCACCCTCGACACAGTCAATCGAAATGTAAAAATTTACCTGTCTGACTTCTTCGTCTATGTGGGTAAAAATTTTCTCCAATTCCTCATCCGACGGCGGGGCGCAATGGCGGGTAACCGTCAAAGGATAAAGTGCCGGGCGTAAGGCTTCAAGACAGGTATCGGCAGTTTCCGCGTCAGCTTTGCACTGAGTGGCGATCTGATCGATTTCGGCTCTCTGTTGGGGCGTTGATTTTTCGCCGGCAAAAGACATGGGTATGGCGACCAGCGAAATGGCCATCAACATGATTAAGGTTCTGCTTTTCATTTATTCTCCTTTAGCCTGATTAACTGCTGTTTTAGGAAATCTTGTTACCTTAGCAAAATAACTACTATTTGTCAAGTCTGTTTTGCTTGCTTAAAAGGCCTTGTTTGTTATAATTTAAGTAAATAAAAAAGCCGCACCAATTTGTTAATTAGTGCGGCTTGAGTGATTCCAAATCACGAGGGGTGGGGTTCTTATCCTGCCCAGCTTTTCCCTAACGGGAAAGAGGTGCAATTACCCCTTTAGGTGTTCGTAAACGAACTCTCCCGGTCGTTTTCTGGAATTACTCGTTGTACTTTCCGAATTTCTTCTCGAACCATTCCTGCTACTCGGTCGGCATATGCATACGAGGCTTGCCGAAATCTCCCTCATCCTCGATATCCTGGTCCGACTTCTTTTTGGCAAACATCTCATCCACCAGTTCGCGGATCATGAACTCGGAAAATTCCAGGGCCTCAGCGAGTGGAATGCCGATGGCCTTGGCCGCGTTACCGACTTCACGCTTAAAATTCGGCGTGAGCCTGACGCCCTCCTGGCGAAGCTTATGCTTCAGAATCTGAAACGCGATCTCATTCCTTCTGGTCTGGTCCATTACTTTTCTCCTTTTTCATGGACTGTGTTGCGAAGCCCTCGCAACTGGGATCATCAAATATTTGATGATATAGAATAATAGCAAATATTTTTCAAATTGTCAATATTAATATGAAACTAGAAAAATTTAGCCAACCGCAGATACCAGAAAAACATTTTGGGGTAAAAAATCCCGAATCTCTTAAGTTAAAAAAATTAGAACTAATAAAACGAGAACTAGCCTTATTAAAAGATGCCGGGATTGAAATTGAATCTGATGAAAAACTAAGAATAGCGGATTTGCCATTTCTGGCTGAAATCAAAAGCAAATTGGAAATGGGCGCTAAACCCGAAGAACAAAAACAAATTAAAATATTAATTGTTTCTGCAAAAAACTGGGCGGAAAAAATGAAACAGCTCGGCAGTGATAAACAATTTACCGGTCAGGCCTGGGCAGAAACAACCAATGCCGATCAACTATCGATTATTCTGCCATCCAGCGATGTATTTAAAGAAGAAACGCCTTATAAAAAAGCTTATTCTCATTCGCCAGCTATGAGCAGACTAATTGCTGAAGATCCGAAAAGCGCTCATCAAAATATCTTTTTGCGCAATATTTTGGCGCACGAAATGGCTCATCTTTACCAAAAAAGTGATAATTATGAAGGTGCTCCAGAAACTGCCGAGGGTATAGATCCTTATGAAGATCTACAGGAATTCATGTCCTGCACTTATGGCTTGCAGGCCATGCAGCTTGATCAGACCAGCAGAACCAAATATCTGCCAGCATTTTTGGAAGCTAATCAAATGGCAATAGATTCCAAAGCCGGCGGCTATGTTCAAAAGCAGGCAGAAAGAACCGTTAAGGCCAATGAATTTTTATCGCAATTTGATAATCAGTCGATTGATTTTGAGACGACTTTTGTGCAAATGAATCAAATCTGCCAAGCCGGAGGCCTGAAGAAAAAAAGTCTGCAAGAAGCAGTCCGCCAGCTCACCAGCGCCAAGATAACAAAAGAAACTTTTTCACAATTTATTAAAAGGGTAGCAGAATTTAAATAACTAAAATATTATGTCAATTAAACCAAAAAAATTACAAAAGGGAGACACCATCGCGATAATTTCCCCGTCATGGGGTGGCCCAAGTATCTTTCCTCATGTTTATGAATCAGGAATTAAAACATTAGAAAATTTAGGATTTAAAATAAAAGAATATCCCTCTGCAAGAAAAGAGGCTGAATATACTTACAATAATCCTGAATTTAGAGCCAAAGATATTAATGATGCTTTTGCAGATTCAGAAGTATCTGCAATTATTACCAGTATTGGCGGGGATGATACTATCAGAATTTTACAATTTCTGGATTTAAATACAATTTTAAAAAATCCCAAAATAATTATGGGCTATTCAGATGCTACCACCATTAATACCTATTTAAATCAACATGGTTTAGTAACTTTTAATGGTCCGTCAGTGATGGGGGGATTTTCTCAATGGGACGCCCTCGGTGAAAAATTTCACAAACACATAAAATCCATTTTATTTGATAACCCACAAGCGTATTTATACGAAACCTACGATTCCTATGCTGATGGATATTTAGATTGGAATGACAAAAATAACACTGGAAAAACAAAGCCATTGTCTATAAATTCTGGCTGGAATTGGTTACAAGGAAATTCAACAGTCTCTGGTGAACTTTTTGGCGGATGTTTTGATGTGTTAGAAATGATGAAGAGCACTATCTTTTGGCCAAGTCTTGATTTTTGGAATGGGAAAATATTATTTTTAGAAACCTCAGAGGATAAACCGGGCCCAGATCAAGTAAAATATATGTTAAGAAATTATGGAATACAGGGAGTATTTAATAAAATATCAGCTTTACTAATCGGCAGACCGAGAGATTATTCAGAGGCTGAAAAGAAAAAACTCGATGAAAATGTTCTGCAAATAGTAACTACTGAATTTGGACAAAAGCATCTCCCGATAATTACTAACATGGATTTTGGCCATACTGACCCGCAATGGATTTTACCATTAGGAATAAAGGCTGAAATTAATTGCCCAGATAAAACGTTTAAATTAATTGAAAAAATATTTAATGATTTATGAAAATAATTATCGGCACAGAAAATAAAGCTAAAATTCAGGCGATTAAAGAGGTCTTTAATCTGGTTTGGACTGATCTTGAAATAATCGGCGAAAAATTTTCTTCGGATGTTTCTGACCAACCACTGACAGAAGAAGAGGGGATAAAGGGCGCAATTAATCGCGCTAAAAATGCCAAGATAAAATATGCTGAGGCTGATTTTTATATCGGTATGGAAGGTTATGTTGATACTAATGAGTATGGTATGTTTCTGGCCGGCATTGTGGCCATTATTGATAAGAATGGTAACATTGGGATTGGCTCCAGCGCCAAAATGCAATTACCGGAATTTATTCAGAAAAAAATTGAGGCAGGACAAGAACTCGGACCCATAATTAAAGAGTTAATGAATGATACCACCGGCGATATCAGGCACTTTGACGGGACTAATGGAATTTTATCTAAAGGATTATATAACAGAGTGGATGAATTTAAAGACGCCACCAAATGCGCCTTAGTCAAATTTTTGTCGCCGGAATTTTTTAAAAATTAATTTAACGATACCTCACAACTCATTTTATTATTTTATTTATAAAACAAATATTTTTAGGAAGCTCTACCTACAACAATAAAGGAGGTCGTTACCATGGGAAAATCAGAGTTTTGGCAAGAAACAAAAAAAACTGTTGTTGAGGCTGTATATCAGTACTTTTTCCCGGCCATATGGCTGGGAAGAAAAATCAGCAAGGCCTGGAGCCACTAATAAACCCGATGGATCGGCAAATGCAACCACCTGCAAATTTCAAGGGGAAGTTTAAAAAACTTCCCCGCTTACTAAAAATATTTATTTTACCGTTTCGCGAATTTTGGCGACATGCCAAAACAAAAGCAATGAATCCCGATAACACGGCATATCCGATAGCATTTAAAAAACATAATATTTACAACCTTTAAGTATGAAATCCAAGAACAGATATCGCATACCTATTGATATAAACAAAGTTACTGCCATGCAAAAAGAATCGATTGCTCATGTTGGCGACCTGATTAATTCCGTTGATTATGATGCACCTGAAGGGACGCATGTTTATGCTGCACTCGATGGTGTGGTAATTTCCGTAAAAGATGATTCTTACAAGAGTGGCGCAGATAAAAAATTTGAAAATGACGGAAATTACATCGAAATACTTCATCAGTATGGCGAAATATCTGAGTATGAACATCTTCGCCAACATTCAGCCAAAATTAAAGTTGGAGATCGTGTTAAGGTAGGTGCTAAAATTGCCGAAGTTGGCAATACTGGCTGGAGCGAATGTCCTCATCTTCATTTTATGGTTTATCCCAAGGGTAGCGAGTATCAAACATTAAAAATTCGATTTATAAAATAACAAGTTATGGCACTTGAAAAGCAAAACTACGACAAGCAAACTTTTAATAATCTTATTTGCACTGAGCAGGATTTAGCCGATAAGGAGTTTATTAATTGCACCTTTAAAAACTGCGATTTTAGCAATTGTCTTTTTTCGCGCTCAATGCTTAACAATTGTCAGCTGACCGGTTGTATTCTGGCCAATGCCAAGGTTGATCATTGCAGTTTTCAGGGCGTTGATTTTGAAAAATGTAAATTAATCGGCATTAACTTTTCAGCTATCAAAACTCTATTAATAGATCTGTCCTTTAAAGACTGCCTGATTGAATATTGTGGTTTTAGCTATTTAAACATTAAAGAAACTAAATTTCTTGGATGTACTATAAAAGAAACTGATTTTATTGGCGCTAATCTAACCGGAGCTGATTTTGCCAATTCAGATTTACAAGCCAGCAAATTTCAAAATGCCAATTTGGAAAAAGCTAATTTTGTGGGCGCCAGAAATTATTATCTTAGCCCGCTGACCAATAAACTCAAGCAAGCCCATTTTTCCTCCCCTGAAGCACTGACTCTGCTCGAAGCTATTGGAATAATAATTGAATATTAAATAAAATAGTTTAGTACCTTGTAATATGATTATCACACCGATAAAAACGCCATTGGTAAAAGCCAATGACAATATTAATGACATCATTAGTCAGTCAATCAAAACTATTCCCGAAAATAGTATTTTAGTTATTGCTTCAAAAATTATTTCAACCTGTGAAAACCGCTTTGTTAAAAAAGTTGATAATTCAAGAGAAGAAAAATATAAACTAATAAAAGATGAAGCCGAACTGTACACCGACCCGCACTCCTCCCAATACAACCTGATGCTCACTGTAAAGAAAAATTTTATTTTTGTTAATGCCGGGATTGATGAATCTAATGCTGATAACCAATACATCCTCTGGCCCCAAGATCCTCAAAAATCAGTTAATGCCGTCTGGGAATTTATCCGGGAACATTATAAAGTAAAAAATGTAGGCATAACCATGTCTGACAGCAGTAGCTATATGTTAAATTTAGGAGTAATCGGCCGGGCCATCGCCTATTGCGGTTTTAATCCCTTGAGAAATTATATTGGCCAGCCAGATCTTTTTGGAAAAATAATGAAAATGGAACAAACTAATATTATGCAGTCGGTCACTGATGCGGCAGTTTTAGAAATGGGAGAATGTGCAGAATGTATGCCCATGGCCATTGTCAGTGATTTTGTGCAAAAAGTTGAATTTCTTGATCATCAACCGACCGAAGCCGAATTGGCACAGTTAAAAATTAATATTAAAGATGATGTCTATTACCCAATCCTGAAAAACACAGAATGGCATATTGGGAATTCCTTTTAAATTAAAACGTCTCTAGTAAAATTAATTTACCAGAGACGTTATGAGTTGATTGGTTAGGAAACGATTTGGTTGGCCGGACAAGTCAGGAAGCACTTGGCAATGAACTTATGGGTAAACGAGTAACTCCCGTCTTCATTCTGTCTGATTAAGGCACTCTCGGAATTGGTACCACTCAGACCATTGAACCAGAAATCGTGCTGGCAAAAGGCGTCAATCTCATCTTTAGTGAAATTACGCCAATCGCCATTTTGCTGAGCCAACCGAACCAGAAACATGGCTGATGTTTCCGTTTCCATGTTGCCGAAAGTTTCCCAAAAAGGGCCCCCATCGGTTCGAATATCCGACGGTTTAATAGGATAGTCGGGCATCTATTTTCTCCTTTATATAAGATTGACTGCCGGAAAAACCATTGCTCAACGTACACCTTTTCAATGAATTTGTCAAGAACCTTATACTATATTTTGATAACCTCCTGAAAAATAAATCTAAAATTTTAAATCATGAACAAAATAATAATTAAAAAAATATCTCCCAGATTATTTAAGCTGAGAGGTTTTGATCAGGGATCTTTTAATAATTGCTATAATTGCCCCTGCGGAGAAGATAAAAAAGGGGACGACTGCTGTCGCCGGGGAATTTTTGTGGACAAAGAAACTTATGGCTTAATGCATAAATACAAAAAACTAATTGAAAAGAAAATTAAGATTCCGTTAGAAAATTGTTTTGTTAAAGAATGGAAACATGATCCTGAATTTTTGGGCGGAGATGGCATTGCGACCGCCATTAATCCCAAAACTGATTTCTGTATGTTTCATAATGGCAAGCGTAAAGGTTGTAAGTTAATTGCGCTGGTTTTTAAACACAAACTGCCGATTCGCACCATTCCCAGCGCCTGCCGGCTTTATCCGATAGATTGGAACAAGGGCAGAATGTTTGTCAAAAAGAATATCAGAAAAGGCTGTTATTGCCGGCAGAAAAAAGGACCAAAAGATAAATCAATTCTTGAAACTCACCGCAAAGAAATAAATGACATTTTCAAATTACCTAAAAATATTAAACTATAAATCAGCTTTAAAAATAAAAAAGGAAGTTCCGGTTGGAACTTCCTTTTAAATTAGGTTTACAATTGACTTTTTTATTTTTATCTGATATAATCTTTTATTCAATTACCATATTTTGGTTATTGTTAACCTGTTCTTTGAAAAAGGAGGCAAACATGAAAAAATTAAAGATAGGAATTATTGGCGCTGCGGGTCAACGCGGCACTGAGTTATTTCAAAAACTGCTACAATTTAATGACCAAGTAACCATTACTGCTGTTTCGGATGTTACCAAAGAGTGCTTAAAAAAATATGATTCTTCATCTGCCAAACCAGAGCTGTATAATGATGAGGAAACATTTTTCACTCAGTCTGACACCGAGGCCATTATTATCGCCACGCCAGACTTTTTGCATGAAAGGCAGGCCAGCGCTGCACTTAAAGCTGGTAAGCATGTGTATTTAGAAAAGCCTATGGCCATTACTCCTGAAGGCTGCGATGAATTAATGCGCGTGGCGGCTCAAACCCCAAAAACACTTTATGTGGGACATAACTTAAGGCATTTTACGGTGATCCAGCATTTAAAAATGGTCATCGATAATGGGGCCTTAGGTGAAGTTAAAGCGGTTTGGTGCCGACATCCTGTCAGTTACGGACGAAAAATGTATTTTAATGACTGGCATCAGGATCGTGCCAATATTGGCAGTCTGCTAATTCATAAAGCCTGCCATGATCTGGATGTAATTCATTGGTTAGCTGGCGGTTACACCAAGCGTGTCGTGGCCATGGGTAATCTAGCGGTCTGGAATGACCAGCCAGGCAATCCCAATGTTGAGGATTTGTCATCAGTTATTATGAACCTCGACAATGGTGTTCAAGCTACCTACTCGCAATGTCATTTTGCTCACCTTGCCTGCCGAGAATACATGGTCGTTGGAACTAAAGGTACTTTAAGAAATATTGATGATAATCCGCAGCGAGCCGTGGTTCAACTTTTTGGTCAACGCCGCGCTGATGCGCAATCTATTCCGACTCAGGAATGGCGTTTTACCAAAGAGCCTGGTTTTCATGGTAATGCTGACGCCAAAATTCTTCAGGAATTTATCAGTATTATACAAGGCAATGGCCAACCAACCATTTCACTAAAAGACGCAGCCTGGGCAGTTAAAACTGGCTATGCTGCCACTTGGTCTTTGAGAAATGGCAATGTGCCAATTGATATCAAATAACATCAGGCCTCTGACCAAAAGTCAGGGGCCTTTTTTATTTGCTGTTAACAACAAAATTAGCTATTATACTTACATGAGAAAAATTGCAAAAAAATTAAAGCGAGAACTAAGTTACCAAACTGGGCTTTATACAACTCCTCCGGAATTTTTAAGTTTAATTATTACTACTCGCTGTAATTTCCATTGCCCGGCCTGCTCAATTTGGGAAAAACAAAATAATTCTGAACTTAGCACGGCTGAGTGGCAAAAAATTATAGAGAATTTAAAACTAACACTGACACCTGAAACTTTTGTGGAAATTAATGGCGGTGAACCATTATTGTGCCTAGACTTAACCTTATTTCTAATTAAAGAATTAAAAAAATATTTCAAAAAAGTTACTTTAAATACTAATGGCTCGTTACTTAATGAAAGTGTTCTAAATGAGCTAACATTAGCCGGATTAGACACTATCAAAATTTCTTTTTACAGTTTAGATAAAAGCATTCATGATTCTTTACGCGGTCAGCCTGGCGCCTTTGAGCTGGCAGACCAAGCCATTAAATTAATTAGTCAAAGTTCGATTAGTCTTGAAGTCGGACTATTACTTACCACTCAAAATATCAAATCTGCTCCTGAATTAATTAGCTATTTACAAACATTACCCAAGACATCGATAATTTTACAGCCATTAGATGAAAGAGTAGAATCTGTTGAGTCAAAAAGTTTAAATCAAAATAGTATCCCCGTAAATTTGTGGCCAACCAAAACACAAGTTCTGGATTTTTTTAACTGGCTAAAAAGCAACTTTAAAAATATAAAAAATTCTGAGGCGAATATTAAAGCCACGCAAGAATATTATTTGGACCCGGTTTCTGTTTTAAAATATCGCTGTTTTGCAGGTCAGAGAAATTTGGTGGTTTATCCTAATGCAGATGTTTGTTTTTGCTTTAAACGACCGACTGTTGGAAATTTATTAAAACAAAGTCTTTTAACTATCTTAAAAAATACCCGGTTGCAAAGAAAGGGAATTAAATCTTGCAATAA
>Ga0265297_10006737_pt1 | contig 16406 bp, 15 predicted proteins | sample Munlanlwell13791_FD_192502 | JGI IMG/M metagenome (GOLD analysis project Ga0265297, IMG submission 192502) | Leachate microbial communities from a municipal landfill in Southern Ontario, Canada - Leachate well 137-91 | ecosystem: Engineered > Solid waste > Landfill > Unclassified | place... | reverse complement strand
GCGGGCAATGCGCCGGCACGAAGCACAAGAGCCAGGTCACTTGCTTCCGAAGCCTTAAAATTTCCGGAAATCTGGGCCTTGCCGTTCGGGATCCTGTCGCGAATGACGGGCGCAGAATAAACCTGTCCGTCCATTACGATCGCAAGACGCTTGCCAATATTCTGAAAGGTCACCCTATCGAAAATCTTCCCACCCTCACGGTCAAGCGTCAGTTGAACGATCGCTGAACCGTATTGATCGAATCCCACGGAAGCGGTCGTAAGATGCTCTCCGGTCAACACCGGCTGGAGCGCAAGCAGAACCATTTCATCGTTCGGGCTTCCTTTGACCTTCTTATACTCAAATCCCGGAGGGATAGTTCCATTATCAGCCTTCTGGATCAGCTCTGCATCCTCCGACACAATCTTGAACTCCAAATGGGCTGCCTTACCGGCGATCTCCTTGGCGCGTTCACGATCGGTCACACCCGGCAGTTTTACCACGACCTGGTTCTTGCCCTGTGTAGTGATCTCCGGTTCTTTGACGCCGAACTCATCGATACGGTTGCGGATGATTTCCGCTACGCGCGCAGTCACGTCCTTGCGCGCTTCCTCCGGGACTTTGTCCATATCAACCTGGAGGAGCAGTTGGACACCGCCTTGAAGATCGAGACCAAGATTGATCTTCTTATCCAGAGGATAGGCCTTCCAGATAGAAAAGACGACAAGCCCGATGATCAGCAATACTTTCCACTTATAATTTTTGTCCATATAGTTTCACGCTCCCGTTGATGACTTTATTTATTGGCGCAATCCGGCAATAGCGCTTTTAAGGATCTCAATCTTGGTCTCTGAGCCCCCGACCGTAAGAACCACATAATCATCCTGGAGACTTGAAATCGTTCCAAGGATGCCGCCCGTCGTGACCACCTTGTCCCCCTTTTTGAGCTGGGTGATCATGGTCTGAAGGTCCTTCTGCTTTTTCTGCTGGGGCCGGATGAGCAGGAAATAAAAGATCACGAACATGAGGATAATGGGCATGAACTGAACTAAAGGATTGACCTGCGGGGCGCCTTCAACGACATCAGCGGCATATGCGATAGATTCAAACATGTTTTCCTTTCAAGCGATCAGCGATCAGCTACCAGCGGTCTGTTTTCTGAACGCCGTACTTCCTACGCCGTACGCGCTATCTTGTGTGTGGATCAAAACGGTTTAAAAATTTCTTTTTGAACTGCAGGAACTGGCCTTTCCGTATCTTCTCCCGCATCGACTTTACTAAGTTTACAAAAAAATGGACATTATGCAAGGTAATCAATTCGGCTCCCAGGATCTCGTGGCTATTCACTAAATGCCGCAAATACGCCCTTGAAAAATTTTGGCATGTATAGCAACCACAGTCCCCTTGTACCGGCCTGGCATCTTCCTTGTATCTTGTGTTCCGGATAACCACAAGCCCGTCACTTGTGAACGCTGTCCCATTACGCCCATAGCGCGTCGGGTTCACACAATCGAACATATCCGCGCCGCGTTCCACGGCCTCGAAAAAATCAACCGGAGTGCCAACCCCCATCAGGTAACGAGGCTTGTCCGCGGGCATTCTCGGCAAAATATCCGTGAGGGCTTCAAGCATCTCGGCTTTGGGCTCTCCGACGCTCAAGCCGCCGAGTGCGTATCCGTCAAAACCGATCTCAAGCGTCCGTTTCAGGGATTCCCTTCTCAGGTCCTTGAACGTCCCGCCTTGAATAATCCCAAAGAGCGCCTGCGATTTGAGCTTGTGACATTTCTTGGCTCTTGCCGACCACCGCAGGGTTATATTAACGGCCTTTTCGATCGCGGGTTTATCCTTGCCCGCGGCCGGGCATTCGTCGAAGATCATGGCAATGTCGCTCCCGAGTACCTGCTGGATCTCCATCACTTTCTCCGGCGTCAGGAATATCTCCCGCCCGTCGAAATAGGAATTGAACTTCACTCCCTCTTCGGAGATGCTCCGCAATTTACTTAGGGAGAATACCTGATACCCGCCGCTATCCGTGAGGATCGGCCGGTCCCATGCCATGAATTTATGAAGTCCCTTGAGTTTTTTGATAACTTCAAGACCCGGACGAATAAAAAGATGATAGGCATTCGAGAGAATGACCTCAGTCCCGGACTCTTTCAGATCTCGCGGTAGAACCGCTTTGACCGTTCCTTGAGTTCCCACCGGCATAAAAACCGGCGTTTCAAAAGTCCCGTGCTCGGTCGTCACTCGCCCGACCCGCGCCTCGCATTTCTTGTCTTTTGTGATGAACTTAAATCCAAATTTTTTCATTTTTGTCCCGTTTTAAACAATGAACATAGCATCGCCGTACGACGCGAAGCGGTAATCTTTTTTAAGAGCGGTATTATACGCGGCCATGAGTTTTTCATAACCTAAAAATGCCGATACCATGGCAAGAAGCGTGCTCTTGGGCATATGAAAATTGGTGACCAATCCGTCCACGATCCTGAAATTATATGGCGGATAAATAAAAATAGAGGTTTTACCCTTTTGCGCGATTATTTCCTCCTCTTGGTTCATGGAAGATTCCAAAGCACGAACACAAGTCGTGCCACACACGATGACGCGCCGCCCTGCGAGCTTTGCCGCATTCATCCTTCGCGCAGCTTCAGCGGAAATCTCAAATTCCTCTTCGAACATTTGATGCTCTTCGACATGTTCCACCGTAATCGGTTGAAAAGTCCCGTAACTCACGTGAAGCGTCACATCCACGATTTCAACGCCCATTCTGGTAAGTTTTTCAAGAAGCAGCTTGTCGAAATGAAGTCCTGCGGTTGGCGCCGCCACAGCCCCTTCTTCTTTCGCGAAGACAGTCTGATAATTTTCGCAATCCGCAGGTTGGTCCGGCCGATCAATGTAAGGCGGGAGCGGCATATGGCCAAGCGCATGCAGTTTCTCTTTGATGCCAGTCCCTTGAAACAGCAGCAACCGTTTTCCGGTATCGGGAACGGGGTTGCTCAGGACTTTCGCATCAAGGATTATTCCATTTTGGGAGAATGTGAGAACGCTCCCATCGCCAACACGCCCGCCGGGTTTAAGCAATGCCTCCCAAACATTATTCCCTAGGTCTTTTAGAAGCAGGGCCTCTACTTTTCCGCCCGTAACTTTTTTGCCAAAAAGTCTTGCGGCTAAAACTTTGGTGTTATTAAGAACAAGAAGATCCGTCGGTTTTAGAAGCTCCGGGAGATCATGAAAGACCCGGTGCGTGCATTTGCCGGTTTTTTTGTCCACGCACAAAAGCTTCGCGGCAGGCCTGTCTTCCGTTGGAAAGAGAGCAATTTTCCCCTTGGGTAAGGAATAATCAAGGTCCGAAAGACGCATAGGCTAGAAACAACAAACAAGAGACCATAGACCAAAGACCGAACAAATATCGCAAATCTCGAGTCTTGTGCCTCTTGTCCAAAACTTCATAAAATTCATCGTTTTAAATACCGGACGACTTGAAAAATAGACCTGACAAAAACAAGTTGCCGGGGCAGATCAAAATGCGGATCTTTTTTCAACATATTGAGAAGTGAGCCGAGTTTCTTTCCCAAAATGATAATAGGTTTTTTGAGCAACCTGCGGTTCGTCATTTCCAGGATTACGAAAAGTTCGGTAAGCGTGCCGGTTGCGCCGTCCAAAAAAACATACGCATCTCCGCTTTCGACAAGCTTAAAAAGACGGCTTTGCCAACAGGGCATCCTGATCTCGGCATCAACAAGAGGGTTTGCTTTTTTCGAAGCGCCACAGATCGTCACGCCGATATTCCGGCCTTTAACCTTTCGAGAACCTTTTGCGACCGCCTCCATGACGCCGCCGAACCCGCCATGGAACACTGTGAATCCTTCCTGGGCAAGAGCCTGGCCAAGGTCCACGGCTTGTTGATAAACAGGATCCTTCTCGTGGACCTTGCCGCTTCCAAGAACACTAACACGGCAAAAGCGTTTCCTAGGACTTCTTGGCATTCTCGATTCTTTCGCCTTTGAGGATCTCGGGAACAGGATTGGCATCGATGCGAAGGCCACCGTCATGCTCGATTTTTAAAGTATAAATGGTGCCCGGAAGGAACATGGAGCCGGGAGCTTCGATCTGCGCATTTTTGATCCCGGCATGTTCGCGCCTCTTAGGGTCAAGCGCGTAATTCCAGAACTCCTGCCACAGCTTCCGCTCGAATTCATTTGTTTTTTCTGAAATCTGGTAGCCTCCCGGGACTCCATTTGTCTGGGTGATATCAAATTCCTGAGTTCTTGCCCCGTCCAGGACAAACGCTTTCATAAAAAACGCGGCGCTTCTGCCCCGCAAACGGTCCCCGGTCTCGACCAGCCTGTCGCTGAACCGGATCACAAGGGATTGAAACTGGATAATAGGCCTATCTCCGCCTCCGGCATTGCCGGAGGACGGATCCGTCCCCGCGACAAGCGGGGCGGAAAATGTAAAGTACTTCGGCTCAAGCGGTTTCCCCTGAGCGTCATATTCCAGGAACTTGATTGTGGTCTTGATCTTTTTTGCGGCTTCATCAAATTCGCTTTTTGTGACAAGCACATCCGCCATGCGCGTTTCCGCGTGAAGTCGCTCGATCACCTTGCGTAATACGCGTTCTTTCTGGATCCATTGACTCACGCCGACCCCGGCCAGCACCACGGCAACCGCCAAGATCCCGATCGAAACCACGTTGATTAATTTGAAAGATTTCATGATGGATTGTGATCCGAAATTAAAAATTACACTGGAAAATTTGAAATGATTTTGTCCGAATTTTATTCTTTTACTTTTGATCTTTAGATTAAAAACACAAAAATATAGTTATATTTCTCTGAAGCGCCATATTTTTGAACTCACCCATCGGGGATAAATGCGCCCGCCGCGAATCGAACGCGGAACCTTCACCTTCGGAGGGTGACGCTCTATCCAATTGAGCTACGGGCGCTAATCTTGATGCTAATCATGGAACCAGCCCTTTAGAACGGGCATTCCCACAACATGGAATCCAGCGGCTTTATGGTCAGAGTGCTCTGCTTTCTTGTGGCCGCGGAATCTTCCGAGAGAACACGTCCAACGATTCCTCCCCATTTTAGTGACATGGTTTTCTGCCTAGTCGGATAAAATAATTTTTTTTCGTGACCATTTTAAAAAACAAATGCCCACATAATAAGGATTCCTATAACACTTAGATTGTTTAGTTTATCTTACTTTGAGCCTTTAGCCAAGAATACATCCCTCAAAGTTCTAGAAACTCCAAGCGGAATACCCTCTCGAAATGAAAGAGGTATAGATGCTTAGTCCGTCTTCTGACCGACTTCAGAAAAAAGTTGCGGATCCAACAGCAATTCGTCCCGGTAGAATTGCGCCGCGGTGTTTCCGGGGTTATGCAACAGACTCTCTTCGCATATTTTAAGGACTTCTTCCTTTTGTCCCTTTTTCAAATACCAATCCACCACCGGCGAAAAGATCATATTGTTGTCGCTATAGTCCGAGGCAACCAAACCTTCCTTGTAGGACTTCAAGGCGGACGCATCGTCCGCGATTTCGCTATAAATATGCCCTAAAATGACCATTTCAAAAGGATAGGCCCATGTTCCCTTGCTTTGAGCCACTCTTGTTTCCTGTATCTTGATCATTTGTTCTTTTTCCTTACCGTCCGCATAAAACTCGGATTCTTGGATCGTCCGCAAAAGCGGGCCTATTTTAAAATGTAAGTAATCTCGGTTTAAAAAAAGATGATTATATAATTGTTCTGCAAAAAATTTATACCCCCGGTGATTCATATGAGAGTGATCCGGAGAAATATATTGCTTCTCATTTGTTCTTCTGAATATTGCTATAAAATCGCTTGTAAAATCAAAATAAGGGATTTTGCGGCGGATCGCAAAAGCCTTAATAATATCGTCCTGGCTATTGTAATAGGAAAGCAGGACCAATGCTGCTCCTTGTTTCCTGCATAGTTTTTCAATCTGCTTGAGGTAAAAACTTAAATAGGCCTCATATTTCTTCCTATCTTCCGGATTGCCAAAGAACCTGGGTTGTTCCTTTTTTTTCAAAAGACCGTCAACAATCACTTTTAAGAACCGGACGCTTCTTAACCGGGTAAAACGATCCATGATCCGATGAGACAACGACTGATCCCCCCATCGGCTCACCTCATCTTCAATGTTTCTTCCCGTCAGCAAAATAACGACCTTTGCGCTGTTACCCTCAAAAAAGGCTCTCAACGCCTGGGCCTGCATCCTTGTACTGGATCCCGGAACTCCCAGATTCACAACCGAAAATCTCTGTCCGGGATTGTTATCGTTCAACAACTTCTCCAATTGCTTGGGATAAGCATAGAGTGCGGACGTTCCAACACCGAAGGTGTGTGAATCACCGACGCAGACGATCCGTATGTCCGGATCCCTTCCCGGCTTTTCGGTTCTCTTCAGCCACAGGAGGGACTGACCTGACACAAACAGGATGAATTCGAGAATGAGGATGCTGGAGATGACAAAAAAAATAAACGACAAGACGTGTTTTTTTATTTGCATAGGTACACGCAATGCAAGAACTTGACTCGATACAAAGAACAGGTATCGGTCTTCTAAAAATATCCTTACTCCTCAAACTCCTTCAACTTCGACACCTGCGCGGCAGGGTAATAATACCCCAAGATCTCCTGATAGCCATAGCCAAGTTCGCCGAGATATTTCATCCCGTACTGACACATTCCCACACCGTGGCCCCAGCCTTTACCCTTGAACACAAAGGCCCCTGCGTCATTGATCCGGATCTTTGTGATCAAATTACTTTTCAGACGCATCGGATCGACCCACACCCGAAACGCGTCCGCATCAACGGTCTTCTCCGCCCATGTACTCTGGATCACAAGCTTATGCGCGCGACCCGTTCGGTCGATCTTGTCGATCCGAATGCCGAGAACCTCGCTTACCGGCATTTCCTGTTTGGCCAGCTTTTCTTTGATCTCAGCAGGTGTCACCACGGCTTCCCATTTATAATGCGGGGAACGTTGACAAAATTTGCATTCTACGCCTTTTAATGGCGGAAGCGACTTTACGCGCCACACAAGATCGGCCGCTGTCGTCGCGCCGCCGCAGGTGGAATGGTAAAAGGCGGGAAAGATTTTCCCTTTATAAAGCAGGATTTCCCCCCGCGTCGCGTCCACGGCCTGGTTTGTCCGTCCGTTCTCGATTTGCTTGCCAGCATAAACCTGGCTCATGAAACCGGCCGCCACATCATACTCCTCATCGCGGCGGACGAGCATTTTGGTGAGCGCGAATGTCCGCGACACAACGGCCTGTGCCTTGAGTGATTCGAGCGCCCATTTGGGATTTCCTTCGAAAGGGATCACGCCTTTCAAATAATCATCCAGCTTGAGTCTGTTAATGACATCCAGGCTTCCCTTGGAATTTTTGTAGATCAGAACTTCGTCACGATAAATTCCACTCGACCCGACCCGTATACCGTTGCCCATGCTTTTCACAACGAGAAAACGCGTGGGAACAATCTGATTCCACCATTGAATTCCCTGCCCAGTAGGTTTAACGGTCGCACCCGCAAGTTTCGCCCCGTTTGTTACCGAACGACCCTGGTCATCAAGAACTTCGAAAGAAGCCGGGGTGCTGACTTTGACCTGGGGTTTGTCGCGCTGGACAAGAATACGGATCTTGCTCAAAGTTTTAAGGTCCTGCGGCAACGAGATAGAAAGATCTTTTGGTGACTCGGCGGAAAAAGCCGGAGTAATCGCGCAGAAAAATAAAAGTGTAAACGTGATGGATCGAAGAGTGCGGAACGGCATAAGGCGAGTATTGTAACAAGGAAGCATCAAAAACAAAAGGACCGTCCCAATACCTTTTAATTTTAGAATAGATGAAGAGAAAAAAAGGGCAACCCCATTAACCGGGATTGCCCTTTTTAAAATGCCCAAAAAACTTTACAGCTTACTTAATGGCTTCGAGATAACTCTTGAGCTTGGCCCAAGTCCCGCGGCCGCAAACACCGTCTGCAGTAAGTCCGTTATCCTTCTGGAATGAAGCAATCGCATCGCGAGTTCCCGGACCGACCTTACCGTCAACAGCACCGTTGTAATAGCCGGCTTTTTTGAGGGCCTTTTGGATATTCACAGAAGGGATCTCAAAACCGGACGGCGTGCGATACATCCCGCCAACCACAGCGCCTGCGCCCGATGACGAAACAGCACCGGATTCCGGAACGCCGCCCTTACCTTCTTGGGTCTGAAGCGCTGCGCGTGTATCCTGAAGCGACTGATCCAAACGCACGAGCTCATCGGTCATAGCGTTTATCTGCGCTTGCATCGTGTCCACTTTCTTTCCGGTTTTTCTTGAAGCGCAACCGCTCAAGGCGATCAAGCCAATCATCAACACCAGCATTGTCAAACGTGTAGCTTTTCCCATCGTTTTTTCTCCTGTAAGTCTGCGCGTTGGTTAGAAAAATTATTACGCTCGTAGGGCTAAAGTGTATCAGATTGAATTTTTGAAATCAATGAGAAATCTCATTGCCGGACGGCACGGGACCTACAGGACAAGCGGGCAGCTCTCCCGAAAGAATCACGACCTCATCAACAGGCCGAACGGCAAAAAGCATAAATTCGGTATGCCCGATCATGCGCTGGACCGGACGCGTTTTTCCAGCACGCGCTAGGATCTCACGCTCCAAAAGTTCCCGAGCTTCCACAAGGATAAAACCCTGTTCGCGGAGCGCCTCGGCCATTTTCTCGATCTGATTAAAAGTTGGATTCAGGCTCACCAAACGACCGCCGGATTTGAGCGCTTGCTTCACGACTGTCACTTCCTCCCACGGCTGCGGGATGTCCAGGATTACGGCATCAAAATCTTTTTCTACAAACGGTTCTGTGGCCTGCCTCTGACAGAACGTGACAAAACTGCTAAATCCTGCGCGTTGAATGTTCTTATGGGCATTTTTGGGAAGGTCTTCGCGCCGATCATACGAGAATACATGCCCGCTCGGCGCCACAGCTTGCGCGAGCGCCATGGTCAGCGACCCCGAACCCGTACCAATCTCCATGACTTTGGAGCCACTGTGAATGCCGGCTTTCATGATAAGAAGTGCCGCATCCTTGGGATAGATGATGCCACTTTCGCGTGAGGCCTTCATCATGAGGTCCTCCATCGTAGGCTTGAGAAGATAACAAAAACCATGTTCACAAATAATCTTTTCGCCGAACGGCCGGCCGATCCAATCATCCACCGAGAGGGGCTTCCCGCAATGGATCGATACGCGTTTGCCGCGCGTTACATCGATCATATAGGTCCGCTCGTCATCGAACCAAACGAGGACCAAGTCCCCTTCCGCGATCCTTCCCGGAATTTGCTGAGAAATCGTTTCGTTCATGGCGGGTACATTATCTTCTTTCACAAAATTTTACCATTCTTTTTCTTGCACAAGCCGTAGAAGTTGCTCAAAATTGTGCGCGATGTAATCCGGTCTGGCTTCGCGCAGAGTCGCTTCGCTTGCAAACCCGTGGGAGAGCGTCACGACTTCAACCCCCGCGTTTCTCGCCGCTTGAATATCAATTGGACTATCACCTACAAAGATCACTTCTCCTGTTGTCGCATCTGTTTTTTCGATTAAATGACAGATCGCCGCGGGATCCGGCTTGAAGGGAAGACCGTTGTCCCCGGCTAATATTGCGATAAAGAAATGTGCTACGCCAAGCGCCTCGAGGATCTGCGAAGAAAAAGGATTTGGCTTATTCGTGATGACAGCTTGCTTGCGATTCTTGAAATATTCAAGAAATTCGCGCGCACCGGAATAAAGCTTTGTGTGATCGAGCATGTGCTTCTTGTAATGCTCCCGGTAAAGCCTGGCGCCCTGATCGGCGAGCTTCTCATCTTCCGTACGGAACACCTGCTTGATAAGCGCATGCAACCCGCCGCCGACGCAATCCTTGATCTCATCATCCGTGAGATCCGGCCCTTTCAACACTTCAAGGGCATGCCGCACACCGTTGATGATGTCCCGGCGCGTGTCCACCAGCGTTCCGTCAAGATCGTAAAGAATAAGTTTCTTCATGATTCTTCCTTCAGTTCACATTCCTTTGTCATCTGCTCATTGGAATAATCAAGGATCTTCTGCTGCAAGCTGCGGATTTTTTTCTCAAGATCGTTTAAAAAAGCTCCGGATTTTTCCACAGGAAATGAAAGTGCCACGGTTTTTTGGTTCTTGAGGTAGTAAATGATAGCAGAACGAACCGGAAGTTTCAGGATCCTTTCAGCAGCGATTGCGTAGATTTCAAGCTGAAGGTCGTAAGCGCTTTTGTGCGCCGCTTTTTCATCGCCTACCGCAGTCTTGTAATCGAGAATATGCCATTCACCTTTTTCGTCCTCGAACAAAATATCGATCTTGCCGTGGATGAGCCCGCGGCGCTCGTTTAGCACAAAATCAATCTCACGTTTGACCTGCTTGGCTTTTTGCAGCTCGCGAAAAACGGGCTGCCCCATAAAATCCTGAATGATCTTCCGTACCTCGTTTAGAGCATCCGTGCCAAAACGGCTGAAGACACGTTCCAACGCCGCCGGCTCCAGAAAATATTCGCAACTTTCAAAATTCAAATGCTCAAAAAATCCATGCATCGCCGTGCCAAAATCAGCGGCAGAAAAATCATCTTCGTTAAAGATCACGTCTTCTCCAGCCCACTCGTTCTCTCCGACCGTCCCAATATTTATCAATTTCTGCGTAGCGGAAATTGGGGCGGTCCTTGTCAACCCTTTGAGAGAATCTTGGACAAGGACCGTCCACCCGATCTGATACCTACGCCAAAATTCCTTCGGGTCTTTTTGGAAAAGCACATAGGCCGAGACCGGCAGGTCGATGCTGCGAGGGGACGAGGAACCCGGGATTCGCACCTCGGGATTCGTTGGAATGTTGTCTTTCCAGTTTATGTTTTTTATGGAGGTTTCTATCCTTTCACGGAAATTCTTCGTCGTCCTTTCTTGGGATTCCGCCGGACATTCCTTGTCGTGCATTATTTTGACTGTCCCAATATCTATCAATTTCTGCGTAGCAGAAATTGGGGCGGTCCTTGCCAACCCTTTGAGAGAATCTTGGACAAGGACCGGCATATCCTCGCAAATCGCCATGGCCCAATCCATCCAGGAAGCCATCTCACGAAAGCTTTTTTTTTCTTCTTTTTTCTTTTTATGAACACCGCTTAAAAATAGCCTCGACTTAGCGCGTGTCACCGCCACATAAAAAAGTCGCTTCCATTCCTCCTCGTCGCGTTTTGCAATCTCGTTGTCTACCCATCGGAAAAAGTAAGGTTTTTGCATCTCAGAATCTTCTTTGTCGGATATCTGCATGGCGTAGCCGTCTGCTGCATGAGCGATCACGGCCTTGGACTCCGACCGCGACCCTTGATGCCCCATGTCCGCTACGAACACGACAGGAAATTCCAGGCCTTTTGCCGCGTGCACACTCATCATACGTACCGTTTCCACGTTCGTTTCAAGCGTGATCTGCGCCTCGGATTCACGGACCTCCTGAGCCTTAAGCCGCTTTAAAATATTCAGAAAAACTGCGAGCGTCATTCGTTCGTAAGTCTCGTATCCCCTCACCATCGCCATGAGCTTCTTGAGATTTGCGTATCGGCGCATACCCTTCGGGTCCATAAGCACAGAAAGCTCATAGCCCGTGCTCTCGAGCACTTTGTCGATCAGTTCTGAAAGCGGGATCCGATCCTTGAGTTCGCCCAGCGCGCGCGTGAGTCTCAAGAATGTCTCAAGCCGCATCCTTTGCTCGGGAAGGATCTCATGAACAAGTTCTAATGTTTTCAATGCATGACAAAGCGGCGCATCCTCATTCTTTGTTTTAGCATGACGGGACAGCCAGAACAACGTGTCGTCCGTGATATGGAAAAGTGGAGAGCGGAGCGTCGCCGCAAGAGGGATGTCCGCGAGCGGCTGCTCGAGATGCGAAAGAAAACTCATTATGTCCTGGATCTCGGGCTGCTCGTAGAAACCGCGGCCGGCAACGATGAAGTAGGGCACACCGGCGGATTTAAATGCGTTCTCATAGATACCGCTTAAGGTCATGGCTTGAAAAAGCACCACCATATCGCCGTAAGGGATCTTGTCTTTTTCATGAAGTTCACGAATTCGTGTCGCGATTACCCGGGCTTCACGCAAACGGGCGGAGCTCATGTCCTCATTTTCTTTCAGTCTGGTTACAAGAACTTCAACCGCGGAATCTTGGAAGGCTTTTTTATCTTTTGACATAGGGTGAGAAAACAGCGGCTCAAAAGGAAAATTGTCCTCCGCCCAAAGCGTTTTAAAAAACAGGTTCACAAAATCAAGCACGGGAGGATCGCTTCTAAAACTTTTGGATAGAAAAATTCGCTCCCCTTCTGCGCTGTTCCCGTAAAGTCTTTCTTTGGCAAGAAAGATCCCCGGTTCGGCGCCGCGAAATCCGTAAATCGACTGTTTATAATCGCCAACCATAAATAGATTGCTTCCGGACGAAAAAAGCTCGACGAATTCCATCTGAAGGAAGTTTGTGTCCTGGAACTCATCCACCAGGATAAATTTGAAATCACGCTGATACCTTTCCCGAAGCTTCTGGAGTGCCGGTTTCTCTCCCCGGAAAAGCCTTACAGCCTTCATTTGCAGGTCGTCAAAATCCAAAAAACCTTTTTCTTTTTTTTTGGCGCTGTAGGCTGCCTCGAAAGCAAGCGCTAAGGATTTGAATTTTTCCGTCCAGGGTGCGGCAAGCCATCCTATGCGAAGTGCCGCAAGGTCCTCCAAAAGTGTGCGCCACTCTTTCCAGCCCGTCTTACGCTTCCCCGCATAAAGCGCACTCCATTCCCTAAAAGAACGAAAAGTCCCCCAATCCCATTTTTCATTGTTAAGAAATCGCTCAAAAGTCAAAGCATCGATCTCTTTCAGTTTTGCGATAAGCGTCTGCGCTTCGCGGGACAATTCTTTTTCTCTTTTCGCCGAGACCTCCTGCTCTTTTTTTTCATTCTCCAGGAAGAACTCCCGGAGGTTTTTACCTTCGTGCCTCGCCGCGGTAAGGACTTTGAGAACACCGTCACGTACTGCGCCTTCCCCGTAAACCGGCAGAAGTTCGAAGGCCTCGTTTTTTTCATCATAAAGTTTAGCGATTATCTCGTGCATGGCTTCTTCTTTTAATAGCCCGGATTGCTCTGTTTCGATCACGCGAAAATCCGGATCAACACCCGCCTCGATCGGATGCTCTTTTAAAAGACGTAACGCGAAACCGTGAAAGGTTGAAATCGCCGCCTTTTCAAGATCGCGCCTCGGCCGCTCCAGGTTCCATTCACGAAAAATACTGGAAAGGCGGATTTTGATCTCATTGGCCGCCTTCTCCGTAAAGGTGAGGACGAGAAGCCCGGTAATGGTGGCTTTTTGCGTCCGGAGCAGATAAAGAATCCTCTCGACAAGAACCCTTGTTTTTCCGGTCCCGGCCCCTGCCGACACAAGAATGTTCTTTCCGACTGTTTGGACAGCTTTTTTCTGGGATTCTGTAAGTGTCATAATTGACCGTTGTTTATTTCATCTAAATAATTTCACGATTTAAATATAAAACTTGATTCCGGTCCGCATTATATAAAAAAACTTTTGGCACGCAAAAAATGAACTTGCAGAATATATCTTGAGTAATGTTGCTTTTGGGGGAATGTTCGTTCTTAAAAAACCTCGAAAATACGGGGTAATCGTAATGCCAAGAATTGCGCGAAAGTGATGGGTTTGACTTTTTCACCTGACTTTTATTTTCTTTTTATCAGTAGTCAGGAATTCCTCAATTTTCACTTCGTGGAAATTGACGAGAATTGGGACTGAATTCTCCGGTCATTCCCCCGGCAATTGGAGAAAAAGGATTAATTCCCTGGCGGGCTTGGCAAAAAAGAAACCCTGACCGTAACGAATCCCCATATTACGGATAAATTCAAGATCCGACTTATTTTCCACACCTTCAGCAACCATCTCGGAGCCGTTTACGCGCCCCAGATGTACCATCTCAAGAACAATTTGCTGATTGAGATGATTGCTCGCGATCCCCTGTACTAGCTGAAGATCGATCTTTAGAAAATCCGGCCTCAGCGACGCCAACTGGGAGGTCTTCACGCTGATATCATCGATGTCGTCCAGTGCGAAGCGGTAGCCACAAGCCCGGATAAATGTCACGCCTCGCCGGATGAATTCAAAATCCGATTTTTTCACACCTTCGGTCAATTCAAAAACAATCTTATCGGAATAGGCCTTCAAACCTTTTAAAAATTCTTCTCCTTCTTTCCCTCTTGAAAAGGCCTGCTCCAACGTGAGCGGCTCAATATTGAGAAAAAGGTACTGGCCTTCCCGCAGTTCGGGAAGAACCTTGATGGCGGATTCAAGGCAATGGAAGTCGAACGGTATCACCGTCCCTTTTTCATAGGACCTGCGGAACATCTCCGCGGGCATTTCCTTGTCGCTCCGGATCAAGGCCTCATACCCGATCACGTCCCCGGTTGCGATATCTACAATCGGCTGATAAACGGAATAGACGGTGTCTTTGTATTCTGCCCGTTGTTTTTTGAAAAAATTAAAATCAAACGACATTTTTCCTCTGGATTGATTTTTTTGGGAAAGACGCGGGGATTATACACGACACTTCATGAAATTACCAAGAACAGAAAAATCCTCGAAAGCTTCCATCCTGCAACAGAACGAAGCTTTAGTAGACTTTTTTGTTTTCTTTCCGATCCCAACCCGCAAGCAATGCCCGGCATTCTTTTTTCATAAAACCAGCTTTAATGGAAACGGGGCTTTTTCCTTTGCGTTTCATTTCCCTGCTCGGAATGAAAAGTTCATGAAAGCCCCTTTTCCGAACATCAGCAATAGTCGTTCCGAAAATTATCTTCGCGATCCGGGCCCAGTGGATTGCGGAAAAGCACATGGGACACGGTTCGGTAGTCGAATAGATCATACAATCTGAAAGATCGAAACGATTGAGTTTTTGGGACGCGAGACGAATAACATTCACTTCAGCATGACACGTGGCGTCGTGATCTTTAAGAACGGTGTTATGCGCGACTGCAACCAATTGATTCCCGCACACGATCACTGCCCCGAAGGGGCCTCCCTCCGATTGTCCGATTCCCGCTTGGGCAGATATTATCGCGAGCTTCATCCATTTCTTTCGTAGCAAAAGTTTCATGCCTCCGCCGTTTGCCGGAGAACTTCAAGAACGGCTTCGTGCAAAAAACCGTTTGTGGCCACAAGCCCGGGATTCCTCGCGAGCGTGAGCCCCGCGCCAAAATCAAGTTCCCGGCCTTTAAGATCCGTCACGCGGCCGCCCGCCTCTTCAATCGCCAAGGCGCCGGCCGCAACATCCCATATTTTCTCACGATGGCCCGGTTCTTTCCCTGGCAAGGTTCTGAAAAAGATCTCCGCATCGCCGGAGGCGATCACCGCGTGTTTTACCATACTGTCCATAAGGATCGGATCTGACAGGGTTCCCAGTGTTTTACAAATGCGCCGGCTCTTTTCCGCGTTCTTATGTCCCGGATCAAAGGAATCCAGAATGCGGGCTTGGCGGGTCTCCCTGCACTCGGAAACCTTCAAACGAACCCACCGTTGGGGCTTTTTTAGACTGTCGAGTGGCGCCGCCCAGCATCCCTGACCGCGAGCTGCAAAGATCCCGACACCTTTACCCAATGCTTTATGGCTCTGAAGTTTCAGTTCCGGACATCCGATTGCAGCCAACCCTACCTTTCCGTCCTGGATGAATGCCAGCGCGGTCGCATACTGACCGCCGCGCAAAAAACCCTTGGTCCCGTCGATCGGATCCAGCGTCCAAAAGGATCCTGCGGGCTTGCCTTGACCTCGTTCGATCCACTGGCGAACCTTTCCAGACTCCGCGTGTGGAAAAAAAGAATGAACATAGGCCGTGATCTTTTCGAGATCCTCCACACCCTCCGGAGTCTTCAGAAGATCCGTATCCTCTTCGGCGACAAGCACCGCTTCGGGAAGATGCTGTTCAAGAAGCGCGCCGGCAATGGCCTGAATACCCATATCGGCGAGTGTGACGGGAGAATGGTCCGGTTTGATGATGGATTTGACGGAGGTTTCAATGCGAACGCGGCCTGCCAGTCCGGCTCCAGACTGGATCAACTCGAGCGCGAATTGGGCTTCAGGGCTTTTGAGGTTGATTCCCAATTTCGAAAAGTCCTTTGACCCTTTGAAGAAGGGTTTCGCCGCTGATGGGCTTGGAAATGAAGGGATGCCCCCCGATCACAGAATTCTTAAGAACTTCTTTTCTGGAAACAAGCGACGTCATGAAAACAATCCGCGTGGATGCAAGCGATTTGTCTTTTTGGATCTGGTCCGCAATGTCCGTCCCGTCCGCGTCCGGCATCATGATATCGAGAAGCACCAGTTCGG
>Ga0265297_10006736_pt1 | contig 16408 bp, 14 predicted proteins | sample Munlanlwell13791_FD_192502 | JGI IMG/M metagenome (GOLD analysis project Ga0265297, IMG submission 192502) | Leachate microbial communities from a municipal landfill in Southern Ontario, Canada - Leachate well 137-91 | ecosystem: Engineered > Solid waste > Landfill > Unclassified | place... | reverse complement strand
CTGATCACGGCGAACGGGTTCTTGAAACCGGCGTTTTGGGGGCAGTGGCTGTGGAGCCAACTGCCGGATGACGGCCGGCGGCTGGTCATGGCCGGCGAGCAGGACGGCATCGAGACTTTTGCCGTGACCAAGGGCGGGGCGGTCTGGGTGCTGGTGTGGAATGGCCGGGCGCCGGGCGAGCCCGACAAACTTGTGACGCTGGAGATTGCCGGTGTCCACCAGGCCGGTGCGTCGCTGCGCCAATATGTGGTCAACGGCTTTTATGCCATGTCGTTCCTGCCCGCTGGCGTCCCGGTTGAACTGCCGGTCGTTCGCGCGGGTTCCGGCAACCTCAAGAACCGCCAATTAACCGCCGATCTGCAACTGGCCTCCGGCACCTTGACGTTGGTCACGTTTGATCTGCACTGAGCACAAAGAAGACGCGAATATGTCCCTCACACATTGTCAATTGCCCGCCTCGCCGCGGGCGCCGCGGTTGCTGGCGATCCTCAACCGTCACCTGCAACAGCGCGGGTGCGCACCGGTGGCAGCCGTGCCATGCCTGCCGGAGGGCGGGCCCGGTCTCGTCTTCGCCCTTGACGCTGCGCTCGGCCGCGAAGAGTTTCGCCTAACCCTGGCGCAGCCGGGTCGGCTGGAAGTGGCCGCCGGCAGCGAGCTGGGGCTGATTTTTGGTCTCGGCAAGATGCTGCGTACCGGCCGCTTTACCGACGGAGAGTTTGCCTTTGGCGACTGGCGCGGCTGCGACCGGCCGCAGGGCGCTGTCCGCGGAATGTATTACGCCTCGCATTTCCACAACTGGTACCATGTGGCGTCGGAGGAGGAATTGACTCAGTACACGGAAGATCTGGCCTTGTGGGGCGTCAACACGCTCAAGGCCATTCTACCCGCCATCAATCTTGACGGCTGGAACGACCCGGCCACGGCACCGGCGCTGGAACGGTTGCGGCGGCTGGGCGGCATCGCCAGGGAGTTGGGCATGGGATTCGCCACCAGTGCCACCAACACCTGGTTCCGGGGCACCCCGAAAGCTCTTTTGGCAGCGCCTTTGCCGGATCCGACGCAGCGCCACGGGAACAGCGGGTTCCCCATTTGCCCCAGCCGTCCTGAAGGCTTGGCGCTGATCCTGGACAATTGCCGGCAGTTGTTTGAACGGCTGGCCCCGGTGGAATTGGATTGCCTCTGGATGTGGCCCTATGATGAGGGCGGTTGCGGCTGCCCGGCCTGCCACCCTTGGGGCGCCAACGGTTATTACCGGATGTCGCGGGAGATTGCCCGCCTGGCCAGGCACTATTTCCCCAAACTAAAGGTGGTCCTCAGCACCTGGACCTTCGACACCCCCGAGGAGGGCGAATGGGCCGGGCTGGCCCGGCAGCTGGCCCAGGGCAATGATTGGTTGGATTACATCCTGGCGGATGCCCATGAAGACTTCCCCGCCTATCCCTTGCAACATCCAGCCCCCGGCGGCCTGCCGTTCCTGAATTTCCCGGAGATCAGCATGTGGGAAATGTTTCCCTGGGGAGGGTATGGCGCCAACCCCTTCCCCATTCGCCTGCAACGGCTTTGGCGGCAATCTGGGCACCTCTTGGCCGGCGGCTTTCCCTATTCGGAAGGCATTTTCGAGGATCTGAACAAGATCGTCGCCGTCCGTTTCTACTGGGATCGCAACGTGACGGCCCAGCAGACGCTGGCCGAGTACATCGCCTACGAATTTTCCCCGGCGGTGGTGGGCGACGTCCTCTGTCTCATCCGCCAGCTTGAGGGCACGCATATGCAGGTGGCCCTGGCCGGCGTTCGCGCCCGGGTGGAACATCTTCGGGGCAAACCCGACTGCGCGGCGCTTGCGCGCGAAGCGGAAAATGTGCAGCATCTGCTGGAGTCCGCGCTTGCCGAGGAGCATCTTCCGCAAGAATCGGACCAGGGCGCAATCCGCGCCGCCTGCGCCCTGGCCGAAACGGTCGCCGTCAAGCTTCCCGCGTGGGCGGCACGGGGGTGGCGCTGGCGCATCCTGTACTTGCGCGCCCTCCTTGACCGGGAACGCTTGGCCGGCGGCGGTCTGGCCACCCCCGCGGCAGAGGCGGCCCTGCGGGAACTGATCGCGATTTTCCACGCCCGTATGGAGGATGACGGTTCCGATCCCTATCACCACCGTGTGCGGCCGCCCTTGGCGGCGGGGGCCGCGCCGTTGTCGCTCCGCCAATAAACTAGGCATCCATGAGAAAGAACATCACGATTGTCGGTTTTGGCGACTCCATCACCGAGGCGAAAACGGAGCTGCCGGACGAGCGGAAGCGCTGGCTGAACCTGCTCGGCGCCAAGCTCGCCAGGTTCCGGCCGGAAAACACGTATGCCGTGATCAATGCCGGGATCGGCGGCAATTCCGCCCGGGAGGCGATGGCCCGTTTGGACCGGGATGTGCTCGCGCATCATCCCGACATTGTCCTGCTCGAATTCGGCGGCAACAACAACGATCCCACCAGCCCGGAACGGCAGGTCACGCCCGCCGAGTTCACCGGCCTGCTACAACGGTTCAAGGCCTTGCTGCCTCCCCAGACGAGCGTCATCGTGATTACCTTTCCGCCGGTTTGGGAAGACCAGCACGTCTACTGGCGACATCCCCAGTACAAGGATTATCTCCAGAAGTCGGAAGGGCGCGGAGACGGCGCCATGGGGCTGGACCGCTACCGGGACATCACCCGGGTGTTCGCCCGCGAGCATGGCTTTCCCCTGTTCGATCTCCATCAGCGGCTCTTGGAACTTGGCCAACGGAACGGCCGGGAGCGTTACACGCTTCCTGACGGCGTCCATTTGACCGAGGAGGGCAACCGGGTTTTGGCCGACGGCGTCTTTGAGATTCTGGAGAGGATGCTGACAACCGGGCCTGCCGTCACGCCATGAACAAGTCCGTCACAGAAGCTGGTCAGGTTCCGGTGGGCCGGCGCCTGGGTCCAGAAGAGACCGGACGGGAAATCCGGCGCATCTACACCGCCTGCCTGCTGTATGCGATCGGCGAGACGCTGTTCACCAACAGTTTCATGCTCCTGTATCTGGCAAAACTGGGGGTGCCGAGCGAACGGATCCTGCTCTACCTGGCCATCCCGGTTTTCGCCAGCATTTTCGCGCTGGTTCCGTTTGCGCGATGGATTGACCGGTTTGGCAAGATTTTCACCGGCGTGGCGGGGCTCGCGCTGGGGACGCTGGGCATGGTCGTCCTCATTGTCGCGGGTTTTTTGCCGGTGCCCATGGTGGAACCGCTGGTCATCCTTGCCATGGGCCTCTACGGCATTGGGTTCGGGATGTACCTCGACGGCTGGTTTACCATGCTGGCGACGATCGTGCCCGAAGCGAGCCGCGGCCGGTTCTTTGGCAACAATCGCTTCATTTACCAGGCGGGGACCATTGCGTTCACGTTTTGGGTCACCTGGGTGCTGGGGCGGGATTCCTCCCTGCTGGTGTTCCAGGGGTTTTTCGCCCTGGTGGTGCTGTTCCGGGTGCTCGGCATCGCCCTATTCGCCAAGATCCCCGAACTTGGGCGGCGGCCCGCGGCGGCCGGAGTGACGTTGTGGGCATCCTTGTCACATGCCATTGGCCAGCCTGGGTACCTGGCGTTTTGCGCCTATGTGTTTCTGCTGTCGCTGTTCACGGGCGCCTGCCCGGCGATCATCAGCCTGCTGGCCAAGGACACGCTGCGGATGACGGCAGGGCAGGTCATGCTCATTGGCAACCTGTTGACCATCGGCGCGCTCGCCGGCTTTTTCCTTGGCGGCCGGCTGGCGGACCGGATCGGGACCCGGTACGTCTTCATGTCCTGCCATTTTTCCTTTGCCCTGATCCTGGTCGCGTTTCTGTTGCGGACGCTGATGCCGCTGCCGCTGCTTTACGTCGTTGGCGCCCTCGCCCTTTTGTTCGGGTTGGTCCAGGCCTCTTCCAGCGTGGCCATCAGCTCCGAAATGCTGGCCATCATTCCGGAGGAAAACAAGGCAATGGCGACGGCCGTCAATTTGTCGCTGATGTATTTGGGGGTGTCGCTTTCCGGGATTTTCTCTTCCCGGATACTCAAGCTGGGAATGCTTAGCCCGGCCTGGAAACTGTTTGGATGCGACCTGGGCGCCTACGACTCGCTGCTGCTGGCCTGTGGCGTCATGATGTTTCTGTTGGTCGTCACCCTGGGGTTGGTTCCCTCAGTCATCAAAAAAGTTCAGCCCGGAGATTTCGCATGAGCATCACCATCAAGTTTGACGCGGTTTGGAAACTTTTCGGCCCATTTCGGCGTGAAACGGAAATCCGGCTCGCCGATTGGCCCGCCATTCCGCCAACCGAGTTGCCGGTGGATGGGCAAGCGTGCCGTGGCCGTGACCTGTCGGCCACTTTCGACCTCGATCTGGCCCCGCGCCTCGGCGGCGTTCAGGAGGGTAAAACCGCCGTCGTTTTCCTGCCCTTTGCCGTTTCCGCCCGCGGCCGTATTGCCTTCAGTTTCGGCGCCGATTGGTGGTTCGAAGCCGCTCTCGACGGCCAACCGCTGCTGGATACGCTGGCCACCGGCAACGGTCAGCCGGCGATCCGCTGCGACCAGTTCCGAAAAGACGTCACTTTGCGGCCGGGCCGGCATCTGCTGGCCATCCGCGTTATCGGCGGCGCCGCCGGCTTCCGCTTAAGCCTGCTCATCGCACCTTCTGCCAATTATGCCACCGCCGTCAAATCCCGGTGGGACACTTTTTACACGGTGGTTGACCCGAAAATCCGGCTTGGCCGCGTCAAACCGCTCCACGGCGTCAACAACGGGCCGCTCACCTTTGGTTCGGCAATGGATGCCAGCGCCCATTATCGCGAACTCCAGATCCCCTGGGTCCGCATCCACGATCCCAACTGGCCCCATCCCCGCGAAGTCGATATTCCGCAGATTTTCCCCAACGAGGACGCCGATCCCGCCGATCCCGCCAGTTACGATTTCCGCCGTACCGACACTTATATCCAGAGCATCCTCGCCACCGGCGCGAAGATCGTCTACCGCCTCGGCACCAGCATCGAACACACCAAGATCAAATATTTCACCCATCCGCCGAAGGATTTCGCCCGCTGGGCGCAAGTCTGCACCGGCATCATCAACCATTACAACCATGGATGGGCCAACGGGTTCCACTATGGCATCACCCACTGGGAAATCTGGAACGAGCCCGACATCGGGCCGCTGATGTGGTCCGGTACCCCAGAACAGTATTTCGCGCTTTACGCCGCCGCCGCCCGCGCCATCAAAAAGTGCGATCCCGCGGTCAACGTCGGCGGGTTCGCGGTCTCCTGGGTCAAATCGCCGATGACGACGGCGTTTCTGGAGTACTGCCGGAAACACCGTCTTCCTCTCGATTTCTTCACTTGGCACTGTTATGCCGCCGCCCCTGGCGCGATCGAACGGGACGCCCGCCTGGTTCGCTCGCTGCTCGACCAGTACGGCTTCACCCACAGCGAAAGCCATCTGAACGAATGGAACCTGTACCATTGCGCGGGCCCGTTCAGCTTTGCCAACGCCCAGCTCCGCAAAACCGTCTTTGACGCGCAGAAAAATGAAATCGGCGCCAGTTTTTCCGCGTCGGTGCTGATGCGGCTTCAAGATGCCGCCGTCGATGTCACCAATTATTACGACGGCCAGCCGACCAGCCTGTACTGCGGCCTCTTCGACAGTTATGGCTTGCCGCAGAAAACCTACCGCACCTTCCTGGCCTTTCGCGAATTGGTCAATTACCCAGTCAGGATCAAGGCCACCAGCGTCAACGGCATCGACACCCTGGCGGCATGTGATGCCCGACGGAAAAAAGTGGCGGTCCTGCTGTCCAAGTTTGGCGGCCCCTGGGTCGATCATACCGTGGTCGTGAAAAACCTGCCGGCGGACATCAGGCACTACGAACTTTGCCTGATCGACGCCGATCATCAGCTGGAAGCCGTGCAGTCCGGCATGATCGGCCCGGATGGCAAAATCACCATCCGGCTGATGGAATATGCCGTCGCGTTACTGCGGCTGTCCGTCGCCCGGTAACGCGCCCTCCTCGTTATACAGGCCATTGCCGTCGTCATTCACCGCCTCACAGACTTTGGGGGACAGGAGAGAAAAATCGAAGGGCAAACCGGCTTCACCCGTCACTATTGATCCCAGTACGTTATGACATGACCCGATCTCCCTTTGTTATATGACCAACGGTGCAAATTCTGGGCGGCGGCTTCTCCGTTGAGTGTTTCTCGGTTCCTATGTTGTCATCATCGCGATCCATGCGAACAGGAACCGTCCGAGCACATTGAACCCAAACAGGCAGCCTTGGATCGCGCCTATAATGGTCATTGCCACCGGCAGCTTCTTGAACAGCGCCAATGAGTACAGTCCCAGCAATGCGCTCGCCGTGAACATGAGGAAGAACCACACCAGGGTTCCTGGATTGTATCTTGAGTTCGTCATGGTCAGGGTGTTCACCACAAAGCAGACAATCAAGGCCGTAAAGATGCACCACCAACCCTTCTCATACGGGGTCCGAACCGGCTTGTTTGTTCCGTTGGCCATTGGTTTTCCGTGTCGGCCATCAAGGCGCTGTTACAGCAACCGCCGCCGCCGGGGTTGCCGGCGCCCTACCGATCAGCCCGTCCTGCCGCCGCACCATCCTTGCCATAGAACCGCACGGACTTGCCACTGGTGTCAGCGCGCCCTGCCGATGATCCGTCCGCGTTGTAAAACCGGATCGTGTTGCCGCTCCGGTCAGCCCGCCCGGCGAAAGATCCGTCACGGCCATAGAAGCGAGTCGTGTTCTGACTGGCGTCGGTCCGTCCGGTAGCCGTCCCATCCCGACCGTAAAAGCGCGTGGTTCCGGTCCCTCCGGCCGTGATGGCCGCAGCCTTCTTGGCGGTGTCTGCAAACGAGTTCGTGGCGCGGCCTTGATCAGCGCCATACGCAGTCAGGCCGACGAGGATCAGGACGGCGATGAGTGCTTTGTACATCATGTGGCCGGTTCCGTCGAGTGATCGGAATTCAGATGCCATGGGGGCGAATCGAGGGGCCCATCACGCTGTGACTACCGTATCCCCCAGCCGCGGGAACCGCAACCTCGTGCCGATGGGCCGCCTGGAAACTCCGGTAGAATTGGGGGGTATCGGCATGGTTGGATCTTGGAACCGTTTTCACCCGTCCATTGAGTCCAATGGATGGACTTTTTTAGGGCTATTGAGTATATTGATTGCTATTAATGGACCTTTTGGAGGCTTTTAATTATCATGCAGCTGACAGCGGATGAATGGGAGGCGGAACTCGGGCGGCACCTGCGGGAGTTGCGGTTGCGCCAGAACATTGACCAGCGGCAGCTCGCCGAACGCGCGGCGGTGGCCCTGAACGTGGTCAAGCGGCTGGAGGGGGGCAAGGGGGCCACCGTCACGTCCCTAATCAAGGTGTTGCGCACCCTGGGCCGGGAAGACTGGCTCGGCACGCTGGCCCCCCAAGTTTCCATCAGTCCGTTGCAGATGCTGAAAGCCAGGCCGGCGCGGCAGCGGGCCTCCAAAGTGAAGGGCGCGCCGCGTGTATAAGCCGGTTCATGTCATCGAAACCCGCGTGTGGGGGAAGACGGTCGGCGCCGTGGCGCTGGACGCGCGGCTGGGGTATTATGCGTTCGAGTACGCGCCGGCGTTTGTCCGTTCGGGCATCGAGCTGGCGCCGCTGACCATGCCACTCTCCCAGGCGCGCATGCCGTTCGTGTTCACCGATTTGCCGGAACTGACTTATAAACGGCTGCCCGCCCTGCTGGCCGACGCCCTGCCGGATGATTTCGGCAACACCCTGATTGACGGTTGGATGGCGGCGAAGGGCGTGGCGCGTTCGCAGGTCACGCCGCTTGACCGGCTGGCCTACATGGGCAAACGCGGCATGGGCGCCCTGGAATTCCATCCGGCACGCACCCCCGCCGAAGCCGGCAACACGGCACTCTCGCTGGCCAAGCTGGTGGAGAGCGCCCGCCGCGCCGTGCGGGGCGAGCTCGGTTCGGCGGCCATGAGCGGCGCAGCGCTGGCGCAGATCATCAAGGTCGGCACCTCCGCCGGCGGCGCCCGGGCGAAGGCGGCCATTGCGTGGAACCCGGCGACCCAGGAGATCCGCGCCGGCCAGTTTGAGGTGGCGCCCGGTTTCGAGCACTGGCTGCTCAAGTTCGACGGCATGGGCGTGGACCGGGAAATGGGCGGGTCGCAAGACTACGGGCGAATCGAGTACGCCTATTATCTGATGGCGACCGCCGCCGGCATCGCCATGGCCCCCTGCCGCTTGCTGGAGGAAAACGGCCGCGCCCACTTTATGACCCGGCGCTTTGACCGTGACGGCAACCGCAAGCATCACCTCCAAACCCTTTGTGCCATGGCTCATCTGGACTACAAGCAGAAGGCCAGCCATGACTACAACCAGTTGTTCCAGGCCATCACCCAATTGCAGCTCGGGTATGTGGCCCAGGAGGAGGCGTTCCGCCGGATGGCGTTCAATGTGATGGCGGCCAATTGTGACGACCACACCAAGAACAACTCGTTCCTGTTGCGCGAAGGGGAAAACTGGACGCTGGCGCCGGCGTACGACGTGACCCACGCCCATAATCCTGACGGCGAATGGACGCACCAGCATCTTATGGCGGTCAACGGGAAGTTCACCGGGATTGGCCGGGCGGACTTGCTGGCGGTGGCGGACCGGTTCGCCATCGGCACCGCGGCGAAAGTCCTGCAACAGGTCGGCAATGCGGTGGCGGTCTGGCCGGAGTTCGCCAGGCGCGGCGGCGTGTCCGACCGTGAAACCACCCGGATTCGCGGGCATCACCGCGTGCTTTGACGGCACCGTTCCAAAACAACAACGCCGCTGGGCATTTTAAGCTCAACGGCGCCAATAAAGGATGGTGCGCGCTACAGGATTCGAACCTGTGACCTCATCCGTGTGAAGGATGCGTTCTAACCAACTGAACTAAGCGCGCGGTTGAAAACGGGATGTACCATAGTGGGGGAATGGCAAAAGGCAATCATAACCGGTCACTCGGGATCCCTCTCGACCCGGGCTTGGCAAGCCGGTGGGCGGCGGTTATGGTAGAGGATGCCCGGCCGCCATGGTGGTGCCGGCACGCGGAGGGTTTTCCATGCAGAAATACGTGTGCGACGTCTGTGGGTATGTTTATGATCCCGCCAAGGGCGACCCGGACAACGGTGTGCCGGCCGGCACCCCGTGGGAGCAGGTTCCGGACGGCTGGGCCTGCCCGGAATGCGGGGTCGGCAAGGACCAGTTCAGCCCGGTGCCGTGACCGGGCGCCAGCCCACCACTCATATAATCTATTATGGAAAGGGGACCGGCCATGATCGGCAAACGCGTGTTGAAGGCCATCAACGAGCAGATCGTCAAGGAAAACTATTCCGCCTGGTTGTATCTGCAGATGGCCGCCTATTTTGAGAAGGAGAACCTCAAGGGCTTTGCCCACTGGTTGCGCATCCAGGCCCAGGAGGAGGCCTGTCACGGCCTGATCTTCTTCAACCACCTGTGCGACCGTGGCGGCGAAGTCGCCCTGGGCGCCGTGGCGGCGCCGCCCCAGCGTTTCAAATCGCCCCTGGACGTGTTTGAGCAGGGGCTGGCCCACGAGTTCACCGTGACCGCCTCGATCGGGGCGATCATGAAGGCGGCGGTGGCGGACGATGATTTTGCCGCCCAAAGCATGCTCAAGTGGTTCGTCGACGAGCAGGTCGAGGAGGAGGCCAACTTCGACGAGCTCCGTTCCAAGTTGGCCCGCATCGGCAAGGACGGCAACGGCGTCATTCAGCTCGACAAGGAATTGACGGCCCGGGTGTTTTCGCTGCCGCCGCCCCTGATGGCCAGCATGGGCGCCGGCGCCGCGCCTTGATTCGCCTTCTCCTGTTGGGACTCCAAAAGGGGGCGCCGCCGGTGGGCGGCGTCCCCTTTTTTCATGGTGCGGGTCAGGCGCCTTCGCTGGCCAGCCAGATCGCCATTTCGCCGGCGCCGCGGTTGTTCCAGGCATAGTACGGCACCGCTTTGAACGGCACCGGGAGGCGGGCGGTCGGCCCGGCCTGGTAGAGGGCGCCGTTGCCCCAGGCCGCCGGATCACGGCGCCAGGCGGTGCCGGTGAGGGTGACCACGCCACCGAGCAGTTCCGGCTCGAAGACCGCCTTGAGCTTGGCGCGGCGCGGCAGGGTCAGGTCGTTGAGTTCGGTGCCGTTGTCCGCCTCTTCCACGCAGTAGACGACCGGGCCGCGCTGGAGGGCCACCCGGCCGCAGTCCATGCGCACCTTCGGGTTGGCCTCGATCCGTTCCACCGGCATCGGCAGTTCCAGGTCGACCCGGTCGCCCTTCTGCCACTGGCGCGTGAGCTTGGCGTAGCCCTTGTCCACCGGCGGGGTCACCACGTCGCCATTGACCCGGATCGTGGCGCCCCGGCTCCAGCCGGGGATGCGCAGGGCCAGGGTGAAGGCGACCGGCTGTTCCGGCTTGATGTGGAAGCGGACCTTGCCCTTCCAGGGATAGGCGGTCTGCTGCCGTACCGTGACCGGGACACCGCCGGCCGTGAAGGCGGCCTCGCCGGCCGCGTAGAGGTGGACGGCCAGCCCCTGGTCGCTCTCGGAGTAGATGTACTGGCCGAAGGAGGCCAGCAGGCGGGCGATGTTGGGCGGGCAGCAGGCGCAGCCAAACCATTCCTGGCGGGTCGGGGCGATGTTGTCGGGGTTGTTCTTGTTGGCTTCCGGGTAGACGGCCAGCGGGTTGGCGTAGAAGAAGCGGCGGCCGTCCAGGCTGACCCCGGCGAGGATGTTGTTGTAGAGGGAGCGTTCCATCTCGTCGGCGTACTTGGCGTCCTGCTCGAGCTGGAGCAGGCGGTGGTTCCAAAAGAGCAGGGCGATGGCGGCGCAGGTCTCGCAATAGGCGACCTCATTGGGCAGGTCGTAGTCGAAGGAGAAGGCCTCTCCGTTGCGCGAGGAACCAATGCCGCCGGTGATGTAGAGGTTGCGGCTGTGCAGGTGGTCCCACAGCTTGTGGAGCGCCGGGGCGAGGGTGGGGTCGCCGGTTTCCTCGGCAACGTCGGTGGCGCCGGAGTAGAGGTAAAGGGCGCGCACGGCGTGCCCGGTCACCTTGTCCTGGTCGCGGAGTGGCTGGTGGGCCTGGCAGCCCTCGTAGCCGTGCTGGTACCAGCCCCACGGGCCTTTCCCCTGACGTTTCAACTCCTCCGCTTCCTGTTTGAAATAGTTCGGCTCCTGGCCGCGCTCATTGATGAAGAACTCGGCCAGCTTCAGATAGCGTTTTTCGCCGGTGGCGCGGTAGAGCTTGACCAGTGCCAACTCAACCTCCGGATGGCCGCAGTAGCCGCGTTTCTTGCCGGGCTCAGGGCCGAACGTCCGGTCGATATGGTCGGCGAAGCGGCACATGACGTCGAGCAACTTGCGGCTGCCGGTGGCGTGGAAATGGGCCGCTGCCGCCTCCATCAGATGGCCGGCGCAATACAGTTCGTGGTGTTCCTGCAAGTTGCTCCAGCGCCGGTCGGGATTCACCACGGTGAAATGGGCGTTCAGGTAACCGTCCGGTTGCTGGGCGCCGGCCAGCAGCTCCACCACCTCGTCCAGCAGCTTGGCGACCCGCGGGTCGGGGGCGGTTTCCTGGCTGTAGGCGGCGGCTTCGACCCACTTGGCCACGTCCGATTCCCAGAAGATGTGCGGCTCGTTGGGCTGGCCGGGTTTCCACTGCAGCTTGAGCGCCTCCAGGCGCCCTGTTTTCTTGCACTGTTCGTACTCGATCGGCAGGGTCACGGTCCGGTTGGTCTCGATCTTGGGCGCCCAAAAGGCGTCGGTGATCGTGACCTGTTTGAGGGGCAGGGAGTGCTGGGCGGTTTTCATGGGGGCGTTCCTTGGTTGCGGGCAAATCCTCAGGCCTGGACGACTCATGGACGGCGGTGGTTGTTTGGTTGTCTTAAGGATACAATCACGTTAAAAACAGTTTTTAGCAAGATTAGAAAGTGGTATATTAGCAAAACAATTCCGACCTACACGAGGTTTCTGATGGCCACCACCCCGTCCAGCGCACCCGTCCCTTTCGTCCGGCTGTCGCTGCATCTGCCGGTGCGGGCGGCCAATGCCGGTTTCTTCATTTCCCGCGGCCGCGGCCGCCATCCGGAACGGGTGATCGACTCCCAGGAGCTGATCCTGGTCAACCGCGGCCGTCTGGGCATGTTTGAGGAGGAGCGCGGGTTCGACCTCGGCCCCGGCGACGCGCTGCTGCTCACGGCCGGCCGCCGACATGGCGGCACCGCACCGTATCCGCCCGACCTGGCCTTTTACTGGCTGCACTTCCACTGGGTTGCGGACTCCGCACCGGCGGCGGCCGCCGGGGGCGCGGCGGGGGAACCGGTTTTGGAACTGCCGGCCACGGTGCATCTGGCGCAGCCGGAGCGGGTGGAGGACCTGCTCCGCCGCTTCCTCAACGACCAGGAGGCCGGCTGCCTGGACCGGCCGGTGGCCGACCTGCTGCTCTTGCAGATTTTGGCGGAGCTCGCCGCGGCGGCGGCGGTGGCCGGCCGGCCGGAGGGCGGCGCCACCGGCCCCGGCGCGGTGCTGGCCAGCCGGGCCCGGCAACTCATCCAGAGCCGTTTCCACCAGGGGCTGAGCACGGCGCGGTTGGCCCGGGAACTGCACTGCAATCCCGATTATCTGGGGCGCCAGTTCAAGGCGGTCTGCCGGATGACCTTGGTCGAGGCGATTCACCAGCAGCAGATCGCCAAGGCCCGTGCCCTGCTGCAGGACAGTCCGCTCAACAGCCGCGAGATCGCCCAGGCCTGCGGTTTCCGCGACGCCATTTACTTCCGGCGCGTTTTCAAGCAGCACGCCGGGCTCGCCCCGCTGGCCTTCCGCCGGCTCTATGCCCGGCGGCATGTGAATACGGAGTGAGGCGTGACGGGTGACCCGTGATGCGTGATGCGTGACTCGTGACGATAGCGATTCCGATACCGATACCGACCCCGAGGGAAATTGGTTTCCTGCAGGCACGGGCGTGTCGCCCGTGGCTGGAGTTTGGCAAAAGTACGGGGTTTAGGGGCGGATTCGTCCCGTAGGGACTGAATGAAAATAGGCAGGGGCTTCAGCCCCTGTTCCGAAGAATGAAACGATGGCGTGCCGTAGGTACGCCGCGATTCGCCGCGTACCTGACGGCACGCGAAATGGGGGGGGCGGGCAAAACAGGGGCTGAAGCCCCTGCCTATTCCCGCCCCGTCCCGCTGGGACGGGAAAACCGCAACCGTGGAGTTTTGCCAAACTCCAGGCAAGGGCGTGTCGCCCGTGGCGGGGAGCTGACGTGGAAGGCGGGGACGGGGGAAGGTCCTTGTCACCACGGAATTAGCCTGCCGGCGCGAATGCGTCACCTGAGTTCACGCTTTCGTTTTCATCGCTTCGCCTGATTCCCCCACTCCGTGACCGGTTGCCCCGTGGTCCCGGCGGCTTGACAATTATGCTATTCGCGGTATAGTCATTCCATACAGCGAACAAACCGCCGGGACTGAATCCATGCGCCCTCCCAAGCTGCCAGCCTCCCCCGCGTATGCCGCCCCCGCCGTCGACAAGGCGCTCGACATCCTTGAGTTCCTGGCGGAGCAGCCGCGGACCTTTGGCATCAACGAGCTGGCGCGCGAACTCCGCATTCCGGTCAACACCGTGTTTCGCATCCTCAAGCGGCTGACGGAGCGCGGCTATGTCGAGCTGGACCCGGCTACCTCCGGCTACCAGCTCAGCACCCGGGTGTTCAGCCTGGGCATGCGGCTGCATGCCCGGTTCGACCTGCACCGCCGCGGCCGGCCGCACCTGGAGGCGCTGTGCGAGCAGACCGGGGAAACCTGCCAGATCCAGGCCCTGGACCGGGACGCCATGCTGGTGGTGGAATGCACGTATCCGCCGGTCGACTATTACCTGCAGATCCCGCTCGGCTCACGCAAGTATCTTCACTGTAATGCCTTTGGCAAGGCGGTGCTGGCGTTCCTGCCGCGCGCCGAGGCGCTGGCGCTGCTGCCGTCACCGCTGTTTTCGCTGACCCCCAGGACGATCACCGACCCGGCGGCGTTTGCCGCCGAACTCGACACCGTGGCGCGCACCGGCATCGCCTATGACCGCGAGGAATATGTGACCGGCATTGTCTGTGTGGTGGCCCCGGTGTTTGACGCCACGGGGCGGCCGGTGGCCGGGGTGGGGGTCACCGGGTTCGCCAGCCGCATGACCGGGCCGGCGGCCACCCAGTTTGACGACCGGGTTCGGGCGGTGGCGGCCGCCCTTTCCCGCGACCTTGGTTTTCTGCCCGTCCGTTCGGAGCGTCATTAACGACAGTTCGTTGATCGTCAACCCAAAACCCCCAAAGGAAGCGCCCTCATGACCACGTTCGAGTTTTATCAGCCCACCAAGGTGGTGTTCGGTCCCGGCAAACTGGCTGCCACGGGGCCGTTGGCCGCCGGGTATGGCAAGAAGGCGCTGGTGGTGTGCGATCCGTTTTTCGTCACCAGCGGCCTGGCGGAGCGGTTGTGCGGGCACCTGAAGGAGGCGGGGATCGCCAGTGCGGTGTACGGCCAGGTGGTTCCCAACCCGACCACCGACTCCATTGACGCCGGGGCGGCGCTGGCCCGGCGGGAGGCGTGCGATTTCGTCATCGGCCTGGGTGGCGGTTCCGCCATGGACACCGCCAAGGCGGTGGCGGTGGCGGCGACCCACGACGGCCCGATCTGGCCGTATGCCATCGGTGAAAAGGCGATTACCGACCGGGTGCTGCCCATTGTCGCCATTTCGACCACCTCGGGCACGGGCAGCCAGTGCACCTGTTTTTCGGTGATCACCAACCCCAAGACCAACCAAAAACCGGGCATGGGCTCGCCGTTCATTCTGCCGCGGCTGGCGGTGGTTGACCCGGAACTGATGGTGAGCGTGCCGGCCGGCCAGACTCTGATCACCGGGTTTGACGTCTTCTGCCACGCCGTGGAAGCCTATACCTCCACGCTGGCCAGCCCGGTCAGTGACTTGTACGCGGAGCGGGCCATCGCGCTGACCGTCAGGCATCTGCCGGCGGTGATGCGCAATGGCGCCGACCTGGAGGCCCGCTGCGGCATGGCGTTGGCCGACACTTTTGCCGGCATCGCCATCTGCAACGCGGTGGTTTCCCTGGCGCATGTCATGGGGCATGTCATCGGCGGTTTCTATCCTGACATTGCGCACGGGGACGCCCTGCACACGATCTACCGGGGCGTGCTGGCTTTCAACGCCGCGGCCGTGCCGGAAAAGCATGCCTGGATTGCCGGGCAGTTGCGGCCCGGCTGCACGGACATCGTGATGGCCTACGACAGCTTCTTCGCGCCGTTCCATTTCGAGGATCGGCTGAAAGCGCGCCGGCCGGATGCGGCAATGATCGAAAAGCTCGCCGTCGACACCTTCACCTATATGAAAGGCTGCACGGACTTGAACCCGCGCCCGGCCACGGTGGCGGATGCCCGCGCCATTCTGGCGGCGGCCGTTGCCTGAGCCAAAATAAAAACAGAAAGCAGAAATTAAGAAAGCTGAAATAATTTCTGTTTTTCGCTTTCCCCATTTCAGCTTTCACTGGAGGATTGGTCCCATGCCCTTAGTCAACCCTAAAAACATGTTGCTGGCGGCCCGCGAGGGCGGTTATTGCGTGGGCGCGTTTAACATTGTCGATTTCCTGTCCCTGGAGGCGGTGGTGGCGGCGGCCGAGGCGAAGCGGGCGCCGGTGATGCTGCAAACCTCGTCGGGCGTGATCAAGAAGTTCGGCGTCCGCAAGCTGGCGGCAATGGCGCAACTGGTGGCGGGCAACAGCCCCGTGCCGGTCGCCCTGCATCTGGATCACGGCACGGACGTGAAGGTGCTCAGCGAGGCGATCAAGGCCGGGTATTCCTCGGTGATGATCGACGCCTCGGAGCATCCTTTCGAGAAAAATGTGGCCATCACCCAAGGGGTGGTGGCGGAGGCGCATGCCGCCAACGTCTCCGTCGAGGGCGAGATCGGGCGCGTGGTCGGGGTGGAGGACGACATTGTCGTTCACCAGGACGACGCGATCTACACCACGCCAGAAGAAGCGCTGGAGTTCCAGCGGCGGACCGGGGTCGACTTCCTTGCCGCGGCCATCGGCACGGCCCACGGTTTCTACAAGGTGGAGCCCAAGCTGAACATTGACACGCTGCGGAAAATCCGCGCGCGGGCGGCGTTCCCGCTGGTGGTGCATGGGGGGACCGGCCTGCCGTTCGACGTGGTCAAAACGCTGGTTCAGGCCGGCGCCGCCAAGATGAACGTGTCCACCCAGATCAAAAAGACCTACATCGACGGGCTTTACGACTACATCTCCGCCAAACGGACCGAGTACGACATCATCAAGGTGCTGGCGAGCGCCAAG
>Ga0265297_10006735_pt1 | contig 16409 bp, 26 predicted proteins | sample Munlanlwell13791_FD_192502 | JGI IMG/M metagenome (GOLD analysis project Ga0265297, IMG submission 192502) | Leachate microbial communities from a municipal landfill in Southern Ontario, Canada - Leachate well 137-91 | ecosystem: Engineered > Solid waste > Landfill > Unclassified | place... | reverse complement strand
GGCCTCCAATTCCGTTGTCAACTCACCCCGCGGCACCAGGTCAACCATCCGTATCATCGGCTCACCGTCACAATCTGCACCGGCCCCCGCCCATACTGGCGGTACGTCTCCGCGTCCGTCTCCAGAACCAGCCCGTCCATCTCGCGTGCGTCTACGTGCGTTGACTGTGCGCAATCAGCAACGCGGCACAATACCGCCCGCTGCCCAGGCCACCACACCAGAAGATAGTCGCCCACTGCGTTGTGGTTCGTCGCGGCTAGACAGTCCGGCCGATAGCCGCGCAGTTGCCCGAAGTACCGCGCGCGCCGCTCAGCTACGGCTTCCATCACTCCCGGCGCATATGGCGTGACATAGCCGGTTGTGCATTGCAGTACGGTGCACAGCGACATGGCGGCGAGCAGCGTTTCAATCATACCAGCCCAGCCGTGCAACCCATCGCCGATATATGCGATCACCGGCTGTCAGCCCGAAGCGATTGACAAGCATCTGGCGCATCTTCAGGCGATAGGCAGTACGTGCCACAACCAGCCGTGCGGCATTCTCCCAATCTGCATACATGTCCGGCGACATCAGGACACACCAATCCATTACGGGCGGCATGCTTGCCCGTAAGTGCCAGACACTCAAGTCCAGTTCAGCGAATGTTGCCCCTTGCTCAGTCATACACGTAGTCCGTCGCGTCGTAGTATTCGCTGCACAGCACGAGCAGCACGCTCCCCGGCAGCCAGTCGCGCATCTGTATCTGGGTGTGGGTCGGCACATAGACAGCCACGTCCGGCTCGTGCAGATTGTAACCGCAGTCGCCGGCAATGATGGTAACGGCGCCCGCAATGCAGACGATGACCTGCTCGCATTTCGCGTGCGCGTGTCCGCCGCGTTCGGCGCCGTCCGGCACCGCGTCGATCCAGAACGCACGGCGAATGAGGAACGGCACATCGCGCTGCGCCTCAGCAACGGTCAGCCGCCCGCGTCCGTCGATGTGGCTGCGTAGCCTAATCAGACGGGAAGTTCCCACTTCTCTCTCCGCAACAGCCGAATGCCGTACCGGATGCCGTCCAGCACGAAGTCGCCCGTGCTTAGCAGTTCCTCGACAACGATGTCCACGCCCAAATTGCCGGCCATCGTCTCGTTGATTGCCAGCACCCCGCCGTCCATTATCGTATCTGCCCAATCAAGGAACTCCGCCAGCACCGTGTCGATCTTGACGCCGGGATCCCAGAACAACAGCCCGACTGGTTCGTCCCACAACTCAACAGCCTCGGCGGCGGATAGCTGCACCAACTCCACGCTGTCCGCAACGCCGGCCGCCGCGATGTTGCCCTGCCACACCGCCAGCGTCTCCGGCACATACGGCTCATTCCACCAGCCGCGCCGTTCGGTGTAATCGTCTACCGCGTACATCGGCAACTTCTTGCCGTCGCGTGTCCCGCATGCCAGCGCGATGGTGCCGTAGCCGCTTGACGATCCGACCTCGACAATGCACCCGGCGGCGGCCTCTTGCGCTAGTTCGTAGAGAATGTCTGCCTTCTGTTCGCCGGGATTCTTGGGGAACAGCCGCTGCAACGTTTCACGCATACTGTCAATGCTCACATCCGCCTCCGCATAACGATAGTGTTATGTTCCCGTGAACCGCGCCGGTCACTTGTCCAACTCGCCGGGTTGTATCAGCCTGTGAAGCCAAACGCGCATCCGGCAGTGTTCGTTGATGGCCGTGCCAACCGGCTCCAATGGCTCCCGGTTGCTGCTAATGCCGCCTATGCGCCCGTGTAGGATGCGCACCCAACCCTTGACCCAACAGCCAAAGTCGAAGCGCAGCGCAAACTCGGGCGCCAGCGTGCACCAGCGAATGCCGGCCTCGTTAAGCCACAGCGTATCGCGCAGCGCCGCTTCGTCGTTGTTGTCATAGATGGCGTAATGCGCCTCGTACATCGCCAGCCAGTCAGCAATGAACCGGCGCACCAGCGGCGTGTTGCGGAATACGTTCACGCCCACCTGTGGCGCACAGAATGACTCCGGTACATCCAGCGCGCTCTCTATGGCGTCACGGCTGGCCGATTGCCCGGCGGCAAAGTCGAATTGGCGTAGCACGTCGAATATGTTCATACAGGGCCAGGCCACGTAGGTATCGACATCCAGGTACAGCAATTCGTCGTATTGCGTCAGCGTGTTGACGGCGATGTTGAAGTAGCGTACCTGGTCGAGATACCAGAACGGCCCCCGCTTGGCCGACAGGTGGTGCACGACGTCAAAGTGCGGCCCCTCAAGGTCTTTCGGATGGTCACTAAAGACGTGCACCGGCAGCGCCAGCACGCGCTTGACGCTGCCGGCCGAATACGCCGCCTCGGCCAGATAGCGCCCCCCGTCGTCTTGCGATGCGATGTAGAATACGGCGCGGTTGCTCACAGTGCCTCCAATTCAAGTTGTTCCGGTTGCAGCACGAACAGCGGCGGCTGCGTCAACAATACCCGTTGCCGCGCTCGTTCCGCCACGTCCGGGTCAATCTCCGATGCGACGTAGTTGCGCCCTAGCATCTTGCAGACCACCGGCACTGTGCCGCCGCCGGTGAAGGGGTCGTAGACGATGGCAGCGTCTTGCGTAAAGTTGCCAATCCAATTTATGAATGGCTTGAATGCCTTGCTCCACCTATGTTGTAGATCACTATTACCCCATTGAGAGAAGGCATAATCCCATACGCGCATTGATGGTTTGTTATGCCCCTTTTCTAACCATAATAACGGTGTCCACATCGTAAGTGACCTATCATCGAAGGTATTAACAGCGACGCCGTTTATTAGCCTGATGAGATGATAGCTAATGATCTTCACAAATCCGAGCGTTGGAATCATGACGTTCAACGTATCCCACACCCTGCGATTTGCCACGAATGCAAGGCACGCGCTGTCGGGCTTCAGCACCCGCGCCGCCGTCTCCGCCAGCCAGCGGTAGTCGTCAATGTTCTGGTAAATCGGGTCCGTGAACACGAGGTCAATCGACTCGTCGGGAATTGCCTTAGCAAGTTCCCGCGCGTCGCCGGTGACAATGGCGTTGCGGTACTCTTCCGGCATGTCTGGGTGCCAGGTCACAGCGCCTCCAGTTCCTTGATGACATAGCGGCACCACTGCCCGTATGCCAAGTGCTCACGGTACACCTGCGCCGCGTTTGCGCCCATCTTTAGCAGCCGCTCTTTGCACGCATTGAGCACCACGCCGCGCAGCCCATCCAGTGATGGCACATACAGCGAACAAGCGTCCCAGTCAATCCAGCGCCGGAATGGCCGGCAGTCCAGGTCGCTGACGTAAAGCGGGACGGTGCCGAGTTGCATCGCCTCGTAGAATCGGAATGACTGCCCGCCGTGCCCGCGCGGGGCCAGCGCAATGTAGGACGCCAGCATTAGGTCAACAAAGAAGCCGGTCCCGCGGTTGTCGTGCGATAGCCATACGTCCGATAGGTCCCCAATCTCATCGTGCATTCCCGAACGAATGCCCCAGGTGTCCAGGTTGCCGATGAACGACGCCCGCCAGCGTTTGTCCGGCGCGCTGGCTGGGACCGTATGCGGCGTGCATAGCAGCGGGATGTCAATGCCCGTATCCGCGCCGCGCCGCGAGGCCGTGAACACCTGCATTCCGCACAGGTCAAGGTGTGGCTGCATCTGCCGGATGTCATACTCGCAGATGGTGAACGTCGGCCGGTTGCGGCTCACCAGGCGCTCAATCTCACGCTGTAATTCCGGCTGCATCCCCTCGCCCCATTGGTGATTGATGTAGACGCTATTCCAATACAGCGGCAGGTACTCCCAATCGGCCTCGTTCGGATTGTCCGTCAGCAGGTCCGGCTTACTGTGCAGCCACGCCTCGAAGTCGCGGCACACATTCCACTGCTCGTTGTGCGGCGGCGACACGAAGTTGACGGCCTGCGGCTGAAATACCGGGGCGACTGCGAGCGGTCGGATCTTCATTCGTCACGCCTCATTGCTGCCAGCACTACGGCGATGAGCGATAGCAATTCCTGGCGATCGATGGTGTAACGCTTTGCGCCCTTCACATTGAACGTCACGCCACCATCGTTAATTACGACCACCAATTCGCGCTCTTGCGAATACGATATTTCAGCATCATGAATAGTTGCCGTTATCTTCACTGCCCCATCACCTGCTTCTCAATCCAGCGGTAGGTTTGCGCCAGCCCATCCTCAAGTGCCACCTGCGGCTGCCAACCGACAGCCTGTATCACGCGGCACAAGTCGGCATTCCTACCGCGCACGCCTTGCGGCCCGGAAACGTGTTTCTTGTCGACCGGCCATTCGGCAATCGCGGCAATCATATCCGCCAGTTCGTCAATCGTCACTGCCCGGTCGCTGCCAATGTTAAGCGGGGCAGCATGGTCCGACTCCATCACCGCCATAATGCCGCGCACGCAGTCGTCAACGTACATAAACGAGCGCGTCTGTTGCCCATCGCCCCATACCTCAATCTCGTGCACGCCGTCGCGTTTCGCCTCGGCGATCTTCCGGCACAGCGCCGCCGGTGCCTTCTCACGCCCCCCGCGCCACGCGCCGAACGGTCCGTATACGTTATGGAATCGCGCGATCCGCGTCGGCACGGCGCTGTAACAACATAACCGCTCCGTGTACAGTTTTTCCCAGCCGTAGGCTTCTTGCGGCTGCGCCGGATAGGCGTCCTCTTCTCGCAGCGGCGTGACGTCCGTCACGTCCTGGCGGTACTCGGGGTAGACGCACGCTGACGAAGAGAAAAAGTAGCGCTGCACGCCATTCTGTTGTGCGGCAGTCAGCGTGTTGAGGTTAATCAGCGTGTTGTTGCGAATGATGTCCCACTCGTTTGCACGGTTGCCAATGAAGCCCATGCCGCCCATGTCAGCCGCCAGCGCAAACACCCATTCCACATCGCGCGTCACAACAACAGCCGAACTGGCACGCCGGAGGTCGAGCAGATGAAACTCATCTGCCTGTGACGGCGCGAACTCGGGCGGCTTGATGTCAACGCCGCGCACCCAGTGTCCAGCCGCCTTGAGGTGATTGGTGAGGTGGTAGCCGATAAATCCCCCGGCGCCGGTAACTGTTATCTTCATCGACTGGTAATCCTCCCGTCCTCGATAATCCATCGCGAGGCATTGACGCCGGCCATCCACTTGCCGGCCAGCGCTGCATTGCGGGCGCACTCCGCCGATTCAATCCAACCTCTTCCCGCTTTCGCCGGGATATGCTCGTAGCTGTGCGCCTGGTGCACTGCCAGCACCGCCTTCGTTGCGTCTATGGTGTTGACGCCCATGTTGTTCGCGCTGCACATCAGGTAGTTATCCCAACGCATCCGCCCGATCCCGAACGATGGTATGTCACTCCATAGCGGCGCTCGGAAGCAGAAGTAGTCAATGCCGAATACCCCGTGCAGTCGCTTCGGATCGGCATGGGTTCGCAGGCTCGCCTTCCAATCACCGGCGAAATTGAACGCGCTGTTGATGTCCGCGTCGTGGCGGCAGCCGATGATGAGGAACCGCTCGAACTTTGCCGCTGCCAACTCTGCCGCACGTCCCAGGCTGTCATCAAGCAGAATGTCCGTATTGACGAAGGCGACTACTTGCCCGGCCAGCAACGATTGCGCCTGGCCGAAGATGTCACTGATGAGCGGCGTCCCCCAATCGTTGCGGCCGATGTGCGGCAGTACGTCAATGCCAAGTTCGTCTGCCACCGCCTCAACACCCGGATCGCTGCCACAGAACAACACGGCGTAACCCGACAGCACCCAGGACGTCACGGCATTACGCTGCCGCACGTCTACGGCGCCGGCGAACGAGCGCGGCGAGGTGAAGATCGTCAGGCTGTCACCCATACGTCCCTCTGGTCTGGCCCCAGTTTCTCAAAGTGCTCATACCCGCAACGAATGAGAAACGCCAGTATCTCACTGCGGTCATAGCCGAAAGCCGCCGTATTACGTTCGTCGTATTCGACCAACAGCCCCGGATGATCGCGGCGCAGCGTTTCCTCTGCCCCGCGCAGTACCATCAGCTCGGCACCTTCGACGTCGATCTTCATTAGGTTGATGCCGGATAGTTGTAGCGTGTCTAGGCATCGTGTCTCAACCGTGATATATGACTCCGCTGTGAAGCGTGTCGGGTGCATAGAGAGACAGGCCAAACCGGACGCCCCAAATTGCGGCATAGCCAATACAGTCCCCCCGTTGATGTCCCACAACGCCAGTGATGATATGCTGGCACGCCCAACTAATCCGTTGCGGTCGATGTTTGATTGCAGTACCTCTCGCACAATGCGCTGCGGCTCAAAGGCAATGCACGCCGCATCCGGCACCAACGCGCACAGCAAACAGTAACTCCCGGTATTGGCCCCGATGTCCAAATACCGCACTCCAGTACGCATCTTGTCGTAGAAGAAGCGCAGCAATTCCCCATCCCATGCAGTCGGCTTGCCGTCGCGCGGCTCCCCCTGCCACGAGCCGCCCAGCGCGACGCTCCGCTCGTCTATGTCTACCTCGAAGTTGTCAAACAGAATGGCGCGCATAGTCCACCAGGAACTTGCCGCTGAGCGCCGGGTTGGTGAGCTTCTGGCGTGACGCGACAAACACCGCCCGCACGTTGCCGCCATCCGGCGCCGGCCAGTGCAGCGGACAGTCGGGATGGTCTGGCTGCGTCAGCGGCATGTAGACATAGCGGAACAGTTGCCCCAACGAGTCCCACAGCCAATCCCGCGCCGGCCGGCAGGCGAGGCCGTCAAGGCTCTGGTCACATAGCGCCCGATTCTCCGCGACCGGATGTATCCCGCCGTCGTCAGTGTGCCACACCAGCGTCTCCAATAGCAGCAGTCCGGTTGTCACGTCGGCCAGGTCGGATAGCACCCGCGCCGGATCGGCAACGTGGTACAGCACTCCATAACAGAAGACGATGTCGAATGCGCCGAACTGCGCGTGGCTGCCCGGCACGTTGAGGTCAGCGACGTATGCCTTGCGCCTGACGTGCCCCGCCCGGATTGCCGCGACGTTTTCGGCGCGCCCGTCCGTGCTGATGACGGCGCACTTCTGCTTTTCCCAGAACGGCGTCAGCTTGCCCACGCCGGCCCCGACCTCCAATACGCTGCGCTTTGCGAGCGGCAGGTTTAGGCTTGCCAGATGGTCAAGCCGTGCTTTGTTGATTGCCAGTGATTGCGGTTTGTCAAACGTGCTCATATAGCCTCCAAGGATCAATAACCTTCTTGCCCGATAGGTCCAGGTGCTTGTATTCCTCGCACGGGAGCATCACCGCCACCGTGTCAGCCCAACTTAGCAGTTCGGCCAATGAGTAGATCACCACATACGGTCGCGCCAGCGGGTCGTGGGCGCGCACGTCAAATCCCTCGCCCTGCAACTCAAGCATCAGCCGCCATCCGGCGCTCTCTTCGGTGACTGACGTGCCCGGCTTGTAGGCCAGCCCCAAGATTGCGATGCGATGCGAGTCGAAGCCGATGCACGCCTGGACGATGCGCTGCGTTTGCCAGTCGTTGACTTCCTGTGTCGCCTGAGCCAGCGGCAACAAGACACTGTAGTCCTCAGCAATGCTCAACAGCGCCGCTGAATCACGAGGGAAGCAGCAGCCCCCGAAGGCTGCCCCCGGCGACAGATAGGCCCGCCCAATGCGACGGTCGCGCCCGATAGCGTCTACCACCTTGAGCACATCAGCGCCCACAGCATCGCACAACTCCCCCAGGCTGTTGGCATAGGATATCTTCATCGTCACGTAGCAGTTGAGCGCCAGCTTGGCAATCTCCGCGCTGATGCTGTCCATTACCCGCAATGGCGTATCGATGTGGCGGCGCTCGCGGTAGAACGCGATGAGCCGGTCAGCATTCGGCGCATAGTCCGTTCCTATGACCACCAAATCCGGCTGGCGCAGGTCGCGCACGACGGTCCCCAGTGCCACGAACTCCGGATTGTAGACGACCGGATGCACGGTTGTCATGGCAAGCTCGCGCGTGTGCCCCGGCATAAGCGTACTGCGAATGACGAACGGCACATCACTGTCAATGTGTGGCAGCGCCGCTTCTATCGCCGCCTTGACGTGGTCCAGTGAGAATGCACCATCCGGCTGTGATGGAGTCGGCACGACGATGAACACCATCTCGCAGCCAGCCAGCGCCGCATAGTCAGTGCTGAATGTCATTGCCGGATGGTGCAGCGCCAGCAAGCGGTCAACGTCTGGCTCCTGAATGGGGGATATGCCGAGCCGCAATGTCTCCACACGCGCCGCGTCGGTGTCAATGCCAACCACGTCGCAGCCGCTGTCAGCCAGCACGCACACCAGCGGAAGTCCAAGCTTGCCCAAGCCGATCACGCCTAACTTCATAACGTCGCCTCCACCAGAATATGCCAGCCGAGCCAGCGTTCCAGCCAACGCTCCGGCAGAACGCGCCACGGCCAGCCGCGCACGTAGCGCCCGCGCACGTAGTCGTTCACCCGCCACGGGAAGATGTGCCGCACGTCGCAGCGCGTCACCGTAAACCCGGCGTCCTCGAACAGCCGCCGCGCACTGCGCACGGTGTATGTCCGCGTCAGTGGGCATCGCTCTTGCGCCTCCGAGCCGAGCGCCACGGCACTGTCTAAGTCGCGTGGACAGCCGCTGTGCAGCCACAACCGCAGTGCCTTCGTGCTCAGCCGGTGATACACCATCGCGCGCACGATGCCGTCCGGCCTGAGCCAGCGGCGCATGTTCGCCAGTGCCAGGTCGGGGCGTGGCGTGTGGTGTAGCACTCCCCAGCACCAGATGAGGTCGAATTCGTTATCAGGGCACCATGCAGATTCAATATCGCCCTGCTTGAAATAAATATCGGTATCCTCTAGTCCGGCACGTAGTTCCGCGATTGCAATTGATTGCGCAGATATATCCACGGCCATGACGCGGGCATACCACACCGAGAACTCCAATGCCGCCGTGCCAATGCCACAACCCAAATCAAGTACGCTTTTCTCATTCCACGCCGGAAAGTCAGCGAACTGCCACATATGCGGCTCGTTGGTACGTTTGCGCCATGTCACCTCTCGGCTGTACGGCAGTGAACCGACAACAGCGTTGCTATGCCGCACGTTACACGGCCTGCGGTCCCAATAGGCGGCGATGTCGTCAATCATTCCGGTTTCCTCAGCACGAAGCACCCCAGCGCGTACAGATTGCCGGCCGGCGTCTCCGACCATACGGACGCCTCTTCTTGCAGCGCCGTCTCCAACCGGCACAGCAGCCAATCATTGCGCTCCGTTTTGACGTAGCAGTATTGCTCGCGGATGTCGTAGCCGTCCAACAGTCGCGGCAGTCGCTCCGCACCGTATACCCGGCACTTGGGAATGAATACCGCGTCCTGTCCGAGTGGGATCGTCAGTAGCATAATCGCACCCGGTCGCATCACGCGGCGCAGTTCTGCCATCACCGCAAGGTCAGCATCCGGCGCCATTTCCGTAATGCCATACCGCCCCGGAATGCCGGCGTGTTCGATGCTGCTACAATTGATCACCACGTCAAACCAGGCTTCCGGCAGCCGTGCCTCTAATAAGTCCGCGTGCAGCATCCGCACGTCTGGCTGTTCGCGCCAGTCCGTGTTATCGCTGTCAATCGCCATCACGTCCAGCCCGCGCCGAACAGCGTCGGTCGCCAGTGTGCTGCCGCCCGGCCCGAAGTCAAGGCAATGCCCCGGCCCGATAGGCAAGTGCTTGCGCACGAACGACCATTCGATGCTGCGGTCGCCCAGGATGTTGCGGGTCACAATAAGCCACCAAGCACCGCGTCAATCAATGCGACGCCCAGCACGAGCACTATTACGCACAGTATCGCGGCGTCAATCACTCCGGTTTCCTCCATATGGTCGTGCGCCATTCGCGGTAGCCGGGTTCGCCATCCGGCTTGTTGAAGTCGTGCCGCTCCCAGCCAGCCAGTATCCGCATGGCATCCTGGTATTCGGCGCGCTCGCTGTTGTCAAGTACCAGGTAGCCGCCGGGCTTTACCTTGTCCGGCGACTGTTGAAGGCAGTGACAGCGGCTCCGCCCGTCAACGCTCACCAGGTCAAACGGATCGTAGTCGTATATCTCGCAAGCGTACACCGGCAGGTAATCCTCGCACACCAGCAGCACGTTGTCGATGCCATACTGCCCCAACTCAGTGCGCGTCTTGGCGCACCAGTTCGGGTCGTGCTCCACTGTTACGACACTACCAGCCCGCTGCCCGAACCATAGCGTACTGCCGCCGCTACCCCACTCGAACACACGCCAATCGGACTGTATGCGCTCGGCTACGAAGTCTACCGCGCCCCAGCACCACCACGGATATGTGCCGTTCAATTCCGGAATGATCGTCATGGCTCACGCTCCGCGACAACGAATCCGGTGACCGGCAACGGATCGCCCCAGTCTGTCTCGCGCACTGGTATCTGCGGCCACTGGATCATCTGCCGGTTCGGCACTGTTACCTCAATGCCCTCACGTATGCGCTGTATGCGCACCATCGCGTCACCTTCCTGGTCGTGCACCGCATAGTGGCTGTTGATGTGATAGGCCACGGAATAATCATCCGGTGCCCCAGTCTGGAATATGGCGGCGTAGGACACCCAGCCGCTTTCGCCGATGCGCAGGCTGGCGACAGTGCGCTTCATACCCCGCAACAACTCCGCCGCCCGGCGCAGCACCCTTCTGGCGTGGACGCAATTCCTGCCATAATGCCGTCGATAGCCGCTTGTCCGACCGCCATATACTTCAGCGATTCGGATTGCGGCGTCCGAAATGCAATGAGCCGGTCGACGCGGGCCACCTCTTCGTAGCGCCCGATGATCATTTCGTCGACCGCCTGGTCAACCTCCGCCGGGTTGTTCGCCGGCTTCTCGCCCACAATGTAATCGTGGAACGCGAACACGCAGCCGGCCTTAAGATGTGGCAGCCACGCGAGGATGTCGCCCTTGACGCCTTCGTATTGGTGGCTCCCGTCAATGAAGAGGAAGTCGCACTCGGATCGGAAGTGCAGCCCTGTTTCTTGCGAGTTGCCCAGAATGCGGATCACCCGCGTCGCGTCCAGGCCGGCGGCACGCACATTCTCGAGCTCGCGCTCGCACGGCTCACTGTCGCACGAGTAGATGACAGCGTCGGGACGCGCCTCCAAGAATGTGATGGTGCTCAAGCCAAGATCGGCGCCGATGTTGACGATTACCGGGTATGGCTCGACAATGCCGCGCGCCAGCGCCGCCAGCACGTCAATCTCGGCATAGGTCATTGGGTCAGTCCCGTCGGTCAAGTGATATGCAAATGGCATCACAACACCCCCAGTATTCTGTTCATAGCCGCCTCATCAGCGATTGTGTCCCGGTCGATCACCACGCCGCCGGCGCGCTCGGCGAACAGTTGCAGCCCGCTCTGCATCGCGCACAGCCGAGACTGCAAGCAGTCGTCGTGCGTCGCGTGGTGAAAGTGCGCCAGCACGCACAGCCACACATCGCATAGCGGGATGTTGCGCACGAGCAACTGGTGATCCATCGCGTCCCCATGCCACGTCTCCACATATCCGCCCAGCCAAAAGTGTGCGTCCGTCACCGGGATAATGAACCGCTCGAACATCTCATACACCTCTGGTAGCGGGGCGACGTTCGGGCATTCCTTGCAGTGGACGCCACGCCACGCAGCCTGGACAATGGCGTTATCGGCGCCAATGCCGGCCCGGTGTGGGAAGCGCAGCGCGAATGCCGCCGCCCGTCCGTTGACGGCCGCCGCCAGTGCCGACAGTGGCGCGCCGTGCACGCCCACGGCAAAGAAGGTGCGCGGCTCAGGCATTGCCGTTATCGCCCTTCGCAACGATGCTCATATGGATCATGGCGCGCTCGCGGCGCAATACAACGCGCCAGTCAGCATCCTTTGTGTCCCACAACACGACGTCCCAGCCCTCGCGGGCAAGCCGGTTCAATTCCGCAAAGCGCGGGTAGGATGCGTCCGGCAAATCCAGAAGTCCATACTCGTACACCAGTTTGCGCATTGTGTCCTGTGTCATGTGAACAACTCCGGATAGCTATGCCACAGCCAGTCCTCAGCGCAACGGTATCGGCGCGCCGCTTCCATATTGTTGGCAATGGCGTCACGCCGCAAATCATAATCTGCCTCGCTCACAACATCTGCGAGAATGTCCCGTAGCCCGTCAATCGTCTCGAATGTGATGATGCCATCGAGCCTACATACCCATATCGGTGTGATGTTCGTGCCCCAATACACTGGCACTGTTCCACACGCGAAGCAGTCCAACAGCTTCTCAGTGAACCAGCCTTTGTCACGGCAGTTCTCAATCACGATGCTGTAACGGTACGGCGCCAGCCCTTCCAGCTTGCTCGCAATCGGGCGATAGCCGCCGCCCATTACGTCCACGCGGTCTCCGAACGCCGCCGCGACTTCGTGTCGCAGTTTGTGCCCCGGCATCGTGTCCTTTGCTGATGCGATGAGCGAGACGCCGCGCGTCTTGTCGTAGAGCCGCCAATCCTCTTGTCGTATCCACGAGCCGCCGAACGGATACCAGCGCCATGGGCCGCCATGCCGCGCATAGTTGATGTTGTGCGTCAGGATTGCCGTGAAATGCTCCTGGAGTCGCTCGGCCTCGTCGTAGGCGTCCGTCCGTAGCGTATGCGGTTCGATGAGCCACGCGATATGCTTGCCCGGCGTATCCGGCGCTTCGTGCAGATGCCCGTCAGTGAACCACGTCACCGGACCATCGCTGCGCTCGCCGTCCGGTATGCGCCGCCACTCGAAGTAAGCCGGACCCTCGCCGGTGCATTCGCTGCCCAGCGTCGCGGACTTCTGCTCCGAAAAGAGGCAATCACGTAATGGTATGGACTTCACGGCAGCCACCCCTGCCCCTTGATATAATCCCTCTGTTCGGCCGGCACGAGCGCCCACTGGTCTTCGCGCAGCGCGTCAGCATCGCCGCCCTTCAGCGCATTGGCGTAGCGAACAGGACGCTGGCGCGTGCCGAGTACGCGGTGCCCCTCAATGCGGTGCAGTGTCGGTGAGCCGTGCAACTCGAATTGCCACGGTGACCATTGCGGGTAGATGACCGGCAATAGCAGCGGTACATTCCACACGCCGGCTTGTAGCGACAACTGGTATGGACTATCACCTGGCGTCTCCACCAGGTCCAGTCGGTTGCAATAGCCGACGTCGGTCGCGTCCCCAGCATACATACGGTCGTCAGTGAGGTCGACGCGCAGGATGTCCGGCGTCTCACGCATCAAGTCGTCGAGCATTCCGATGGCGTCTGTATCAGCATCGCGCACCAGCCAGTAGTCGTCAAGCCAGATAATCGCGCGGTCGACCTTCAGGTGCTTGAGCGCCTTGATGAGACCACTTGACCACTCCGACTGCGGGCATTCCGTCCGGCTGATGGTGTACCACTCAATTTCGGCCGGCCACGGGAACTCCGCCTTGTGGTAGCCAGCCACCACGACGCGCGGCCACGGCTGCCAGTATTGCGCCAGCAGGTACACCGCAATGCGGGCTGACCACAGGTAACGCTCACAGGTTGGAATGAGGATGGCTGGCTGTGTCACACTACGGAACCAACCGACGCAAGGCCGCGAGCGTCAAGTAGTCAATGCGCTGCAAATCATAAAGATTGCCGATCAACGTTACGCCACAGATGACAAGTAGACCGCCGCATATAAGTGCCGCGATCCACCAGCCATACGCACTGTCATCGATACGGCCCGAATAGACATATGTCTTTGCCTTATACGTCGCGTATATGCAGCCCATAACTGCGAGAATGCATACGGCCCCATATATGGTAATGTCACGCTGCACACCAACAATAACGCTCTGCCGCGTCGCATTGTAGACGTGCGTCCCGCCGTCGGTCAGCAGTTGTGCGACCGTATTCAAGAATTGCGCCAATTGCTCAGGTTCCATGTCAGCCCTCCCGGCAGTCTTGCTCCAACCACCACCTCACTGTCTTCTCAAGCCCGACGCGCAGCCGCGTTGTGGCGTGCCAGTGAAACTCCTGCCATGCGTGCGTGCAGTCGAGCACCCGGCGCGGCTGGCCGTCCGGCTTCGAGCCGTCCCAGATGACCTCGCCGTGCCAGTCCATAACGTCCGACAACAGCGCAACCAGCGCCGCGATGCTTATCTCCTCACCGCTGCCCAGATTGACCGGATCAGGGCCGTTGTACCACTCGGCAGCGTCCAACAGGCCGGCGGCGCAGTCCTCGACATACAGGAAGTCGCGCGACGCCTTTCCAGTGCCCCACACGACCAATGGCGCGCCGGTTCGCTTCGCCGTGTCGATCTTGCGAATAAGCGCTGGGATAACGTGCGACGTGACCAGGTCGTCGCGGTCCCCTGGGCCGTAGAGGTTCGTTGGAATGAGGTAGATGCTGATCACGCCATACTGCTTACGCAATGCCTGGCTGTACGTCAACAGCGCGCGCTTGGAAACGCCATACGGCGCATTTGTCGGCTCCGGGTAGCCCTCCCACAGGTTCGCCTCACGGAACGGGACCGGGCAGTAGCACGGATAGGCGCAGACGCTGCCCACCAGAACCAACTTCCCGACCTCGGCACGGCGCGCATATTCGCACACCAACATCGACATCAGCGTGTTGTCGAAGAGGAAGTCCGCCGGCCGCCGCATGTTCGCGCCAATCCCGCCGACTGTCGCGGCGAGGTGAAACAGCACGGTGCAGTTGCGAAAGTCGCGGTGCAGCCGCTCGTTGCCGTCCGTTGTACGCAGGTCATAATCCGCCGAACGCGGCGCGAACACCGTGGCCCCGGCGTCCTCCAGGCGGCATACCAGTTGGCTGCCCAGAAAGCCCGCGCCGCCAGTACAGATCACCCGCTTACCGTGCCAGAAGTTACCCATTGCTTACCGTCCCAGTACCTCATTCCTCATCATCTATGATATATACTGTCTTATAATTAACATCATAGCGTGGACGTATGCCATCCGTAGCAGCATCAGATGAATACACCATCGCCTCAATGCCAGGGAGTAGCATATCGCCGTCTGCCCAGGCCAACAAGAGCCGGCGCGCCGCCTCGGACATCGAGATGCCCGCTTCCGTGGCCTTGACTTTCACGCGATGATGCTCATCCGGCGTCACCGGAATAAGCAGCCGTGCTGTTCGTGCCTCACTGATTCTCATACCATCATTATATACCACAACGGCGCACGACGTCAACAGATTTCGGCACGGGTTTGGAAATTGGTCGAAAACTCGTCCCCAAACCCCTTGACATTATCACCATTCCGTGATATAATGAATATAGAAGGTAGGGACACAACCGAATACCAAAGCCCCCAAAGACGGGAACAGGCAAACGCAAGAACCGCCAGAAGGTGCCGACTAAACGTAAGGCTCCTGGCGAGAAGGGAGGGACAAAGAAGCCCCCACCCGGAAGCGCAGGAAGAGGATCACCGGAGCAGGTAGCCGGTCTGATGAGCCTAACGAGGCGAAATCCTCAAGGAGACGACGATGAAGCAGCACAGACAATACAAAGGCTTCGACATTACGGCCACACGCGGCAATGGTAGATGGGCACACCAGCGATACGCCGACTTCGAGGTGAAGGATGCGGCTGGCGCAGTAGTCGCGACCGGGCTGCAATACTGGACAATCGGTGACGCCTTTGAAGTGGGACGCTGCAAGGTTGACCAACTGACCAACACGCCACAAGAGCCGTGGACGATTGACGACAATGGGGACGACGAGCACGACAATTGGACGTGCTACTAGCACTCACCCCCGCCCGTGGGGATAAACGCGGGCAAGGGTCAGCCGGTAGAAGTCCGGCCCGCGCAAGCGGTATGAAAAGCAAGAGCGAAACCCGAAAGGACAGGATGATGAAACAGCACGCGCGGTGGGGTAAACTGGACAAGACGTTTGAAATCAACGGTGGCGGTTATTACACCAACACCGATACGGCAGACCTGTTCCGCGATGTTATGAAGGAAGCTAAGAAGACCAATGATTACAGCGCCGCGATGGCAATAATGATACTCGGCGAGGCGACCGGCGTGATTGTCAAGATGACGGATGCGGAATACGCGCGATACGCCAAATGACGATGGCGCATACAACGCCCGCCGGATGTTCGTAGCATCCGGCGGGCATCACCGAGGCCGTGGCCCCGACGCAACCGCAGTATACCACGGCCTCTCACCAAGCGCAAGGAGAGGCAGATGAAGTACGTTGTTGAGTACATCGGCGGCGGCAGCGACTACCGTGAGGTACATACCCGCAAGGGTATCCCGATGGTGAACCGGCTCGGCCAGTGGGTCGAGGTCGCGCTGACGCGCTATGGATACAAGCAGGTGCAGCCGGTCAACTTCAGCCGCCCGCTGCACCCGATGTCAGCCAAGACGCGCGAGCGGTTCGCCCGGATTGCCGAGCGGCCGGCAAGCGACTGG
>Ga0265297_10006734_pt1 | contig 16415 bp, 14 predicted proteins | sample Munlanlwell13791_FD_192502 | JGI IMG/M metagenome (GOLD analysis project Ga0265297, IMG submission 192502) | Leachate microbial communities from a municipal landfill in Southern Ontario, Canada - Leachate well 137-91 | ecosystem: Engineered > Solid waste > Landfill > Unclassified | place... | reverse complement strand
GAACCCGGTCAACAACGAGGAAGTTCCCGTTTGGGTTGCGGATTACGTGCTTATGGAATATGGTACCGGCGCGATTATGGCGGTCCCTACGCACGACCAGAGAGATTTTCTTTTTGCCAAGGAACACGGATTGCCGATGCGCCTGGTGATCCGTCCGCGGGAAAGCAGGCTCGAAGCCGGTACTATGACGGAGGCGTATGAAGGCGAAGGCGTGCAGGTTAACTCTGCCCAGTTTGACGGCCTGCCTAACGCAGAGGGTAAAGTGAAGATATCCGGCTGGATGGAGGAAAAGGGGTTTGCCAAGATAAAGACGCATTGGCGTCTGCGCGATTGGTTGATTTCAAGGCAGCGTTATTGGGGCACTCCGATACCGGTGGTCTATTGTCCCGAATGCGGTATTGTTCCCGTGCCTTATGATGATCTGCCGGTTAAGCTTCCGGCTGATGCGCCTTTTACCGGGGAGGGAGGGAGCCCGTTAGGCAAGGTAAAGGATTTTGTGGATGCGCTTTGCCCCAAATGCGGCCAGCCTGCCAGGAGGGAAACCGATACCATGGCTACTTTCTTCGACTCTTCGTGGTATTTCCTGAGGTTTTGTTCTCCGCGCTGCGGCCAGGCTCCCTTCGACCAGGGTGAAGCCGCTTATTGGATGAAAGTGGACCAGTATATCGGGGGAATAGAGCATGCGATATTGCACCTTCTTTATGCGCGTTTTTTCACGAAATTCTTCCGGGATTTGAAGATGATAGATTTCGACGAACCTTTTGAAAAGCTGCTTACCCAGGGGATGGTCTTGAAAGACGGGGAGGTAATGTCCAAGTCAAAAGGCAATATCGTCGATCCGGATTCGATGATCAAAGAATACGGTGCGGATTCCCTGCGTTTGTTTATTCTGTTTGCAGCGCCTCCGGAGACGGAACTGGAATGGGACCGGCGCGGCCTGGAAGGCGCTTTTAAGTTCTTGAACCGCGTGTGGCGCATTCAGGAAAACCTGAAGGATAGGGCCGATGATGCGCTGGTAAGGGCTATGCACAAGGCCATAAAGAAGGTAAAGGAAGATTTCAACGGGTTTAAGTTCAATACCGCCATTGCCAGCCTGATGGAGCTGACCAATGCCATTTATCAGACAGGAGCGGATAAAGAGGTTTTTTCCAACCTGGTTATTATGCTTAGCCCTATCGCGCCTCATTTTGCTGAAGAGCTTTGGCGCCTTATGGGCAACAAGGAAAGCATATTTAAATCCGCCTGGCCGGAATACGATTCCGCCCTGCTCATTGAAGAAAATGTGGAGATGGCGGTTCAGGTTAACGGAAAGCTGCGCAGTAAAATACTGGTCCCTTTTGCAATATCGAATGAGGACCTCAAACAATCGGTGTTTAAAGACGAGAAGCTGGTTCCCTGGCTGGAGGGGAAATCCCCGAAGAAAATTATCATTGTGCCAGGCAAGCTTGTAAATATCGTGGTTTGACCACCGGGAATTTTTTACCCTCCAAGGACATCCTTAATATCAAAAAGCAGACGGGCGTAATCTATGGGTTTTTCGACATATACGGTTATCCCGCTTTTGGCGGCGATATGCTTGTCGATCTCCTCGTGTTTTAAAGATGTGGCGATAATAGGCGTATCCAGGAAACCCGGGAGGTTTTTTATTTCCTGGGCTACTTTAAAACCGCTGTTGTCGGGCAGGACCAGATCCAGAAGCACGCAATCCGGTTTTTCTTTTTTTAGTTGCTCGATGCCCTCTTTTGCGCAAAACGCGCTTACTACAGTATATCCCGCTTTCAGCAGTTCTTCCCTGCTTTTCTTGACGATGTTGTAGTCGTCATCAATAATCAATATCTTTTTGGGCATACAAAGAGTATACAATATAAAAACGGCGAAAACAACCTGTTCCCTGCCCTTTGTTAGGTTTAGTCCCCGCTTTCGTCTATAGATGCAGGAGGGCAGAGGGATGGCCTATTTTACGAGGGAGGAAAGGAAGGCTTTTTTGTTTTTGGCCTTGGTTTTGTTTTGCGGGACGGTTTTAAACCTCGCTTTCAAGCTTAATTGCCGGATGGAGCAATTTTTTTGCTCCCGTATGGAGAGCGTAAAAATCGATTTGAACAAGTCTTCCGCGGAGGAGTTGTTCAGGACCGGGAAGATTTCAAGAAGGATGTCGCAGCGCATCGTAGATTACCGTCTTGAATGCGGGGATTTTGAGAGCCTTGAAGCGCTCAAGAAGGTTAAGGGCATAGGGGAGAAGAATTATGAAAAACTCAAGGCTATCCTTTTCGTGGAATGAAAAGGCCCCTGGCGCTGTTCGTTCTATTTTATTGCCTGGGAATTATCCTGGTCAGGTTATTACGGATCGATATCCGGATTTTATTCTGCCTGGGGGTAGTTATCTTTATCGCCCTGGTCTTGGGAAACGGAGGCGGTCGGGTATTTCCGGTTTGTATTTTTCTTGCTGCTTTTATCCTGGGGGCTTTGAATCTCAAGTGTTTTTATGTAGCCAGCAAGCGCGATATCGGCAATCTTGTTTCTTACGGGGATAAGACAGTTTATGCTATAAGCGGGTTTGTAGACAGCCGGCCATACGTCAAAGACGGGAATACTTTGTTCGTTTTCCGCGCTCAGGAGATCCGGTCCGGGGATTCCGGGCGGCTGTGCTCGGGCAGGGTTCTTGTGAAGATAGATTTTCCCTGCGGGTTGCGTTACGCCGAACGCCTGACCGTGTTCGGCGTCCTGCAGCGCCCTTATGCGGCAGGAACTTACAAGGATTACTTGCGCGGGCAGGGGGTATCTTTATCGATGCGTATAAAAAGCAGCTTGCAGCTCATCCGGCATGGGCATTGCGGAGGAAATATGCTCATGGCGTATTCAGAGCGCCTGTGCGCCAGACTGAACAGCCGGCTCAGGAGATTTCTTCCGGAGCTTCCCGCGGGAATAGTTTGCGCCATGGTATTGGGGCAGAGGGATTCTGTCCCTTATCTTGTAAATGAAATGATGGTAAAGGCGGGCACGGTGCACATCCTGGTAGTGAGCGGTTTTAATGTGGGCATAGTGGCGTTTGTCTCCGGGCTCTTGTTGAAGATGGCGCGGTTGCGCAGGAAGAGGCGGATTTTACTGGTAAGCCTGTTCCTTATTGGTTATTGTTTAGTTACCGGCGCAAGTAATCCCGTTGTCCGGGCTACAATTATGGGCATTTTTTTCTTATGCGCCTATCTTTTTGAGAGAGAAGCGGATATATATAATTCTCTCGCTTGTTCCGGGTTGTGCATATTGGTAGTTAACCCATTTCAGCTTTTTGATATCGGTTTCCAGCTCTCGTTTCTTAGCGTATTGTCGATAGTGTATTTTTACCCCAGGCTGAGTTCGTTTTTGCATTTAACCCGTCTTAAATCAGGCTCGGCGGTATTCTTATGCGAAGGATTCCTGGTCTCTTTTTGCGCCTGGTTAGGCACTTTCTGGATTATCGCTTATAATTTCAAGATTGTGTCCCCCGTAACGTTTTTTGCCAACTTGCTGGTTGTCCCGCTGGCTACCCTGATTACGCTTTGCGGATTTGCCATACTTTTGTCTTCCCCGTTTTTCCCTTTTGCCGGAGAACTGATCGGCACGACCGCTTCCGCGCTGGTTTCTCTTCTTCTGCACATAAATGCCCTGATGATGAAAATCCCGCACGCTTATTTTTATCTATGAACAAGCATGATTTTGCCTTTGACAAAGAGACCGGGCTATGCTAAATTGAAACATCAAAGCACCTGTTTTGCCGATTTACGCTTATCGGCCTTGGAAAGGTCAATCATGCGGCGCGCAGCCATAATCCTACTTTTACTTTCATTTGCCTGTATCCAACCGGCTTATTCTTATTGGATTTGGACTCCAAAAAGCGGTAAGTGGGTGAATCCCAAGAATATGCCCAAGGATAACCCAAAAGATCAGCTGGCTTATGCCAAATCCTTCTTAGATGCGGCTAAATACGATCAGGCGCGCCGGGAATTCCGTAAATTACTCAAAGCATATCCAAAATCCGCGGAAGCGGCGGAAAGCCAGTATTACCTGGGCGTGGCTGATGAGGCCGAAGGGAAATTGTACGAAGCGTATCAGAATTACCAGAAGGTGATAGACAAGTACCCTTTCAGCGAGCGCATACAGGAAATTATCGAAAAGGAATACAAGCTTGCCGAGAAATTTATGGCCGGGGAAAAACGCAAGGCTTTCGGGGTGGTCTTGCCCGTGGAGAATCCCGCGATAGAGATACTGGGCAAGGTAGTAGAGAATTCTTCTTACGGACCGTTAGCGGCATCCGCCCAGTATAAGCTGGGGCTCGTTTTGAAGGGGCTATCCCGTTATTACGAGGCCGAGGAAGAGTTTAGCAAGGTGGTTTCCCGTTACCCCAGCAGTGAATGGGCGGCAGCGGCAAAATTCCAGATCGCCTCCTGCCGTTCAAGTCTTTCCAAGGGAGCAGACTATGACCAGGGGGCCGCGCAGGAAGCCAAGGAAAAATTCGAGGAATTTGCCAGGGAACATCCGGATGCCATCCTTTCCCTTGAGGCGGAAAAAAATATCAGGGGCATAAAAGAGAAGGAAGCGGAATCGAGCTATAACATCGCGCGGTTCTATGAGAAACAAAAGGCTTTTGATTCGGCGAAGATTTATTATAACGACATAATCGACAATTACCAGGATACTGTTTGGGCCAGCCAGGCCGTAGCCCGGCTGCAAATAATCGAACGCGAAAATGAAAAATAGGTTTTTTACATTCTTCTCCTTCGTTGTTTTGGCATTTTTGTTCTCGGCGTCCTTTGCCGGGTGCGGGTACACCACCCGTTCCACGCTGTACGGGAAATACAGTACGATTTATGTTACGCCGTTCTTAAACAAGGTGGATATTACCCAGGAATCTTTCTCCGCGAATAAATACCGCATTTACCGCCCCATGCTTGAGACGGATATAACCAAAAAAGTCATCAATCGGTACCTCTTTGACGGAAATTTGCGCCCGGTGAACAAGGAAGCGGCCGATCTTGTGCTTAAAGGCGAGCTTATCGAATACCGTAAAGACCCTTTAAGCTATACCGACGATACCGAGAATGTGACGGAATACAGGATAAACATTTATGTGAATTTGAGCCTTTGGGACGTCAAAGAGAATAAGGTGATGTGGGAAGAAAGAAACTTTAACGGTAATTACTCTTATTTTACCAGTCTCGCCTCCGGGAACGCTATACAGGTTTCCGAAAACACAGCCGTAAGCAAAGCGGTTGACGATTTGGCCCGCCGGATTGTGGAGCGCACGGTGGAACAATGGTAATATGGTTTATTTACTTGCCGGCCAGGATATCCAGGCTAGAGAAGAACAACTTAACAGAATAAAACAGGAATTCCTTCCTAAAGAAACCCGCGATTTCAACCTCGACACATTATACGCGAAAGAAGCAGCGCTAAAAGATATCCAGGAAAAACTGTTGGCCATGCCTGTGCGCAGTCCCCGCAGGATCCTGGTGGTAAGGGATGCGGATCATCTTGACGGAGAGTGCCGGGATTTTATCCTGCAATACGCCGCCAAACCGGATAAGGGGATGATCCTGATTCTTGTATTCGAGCATTATGCCTACCAGGAAGATTTCGTAAGGAATATATCGAGCATTGCTAAAGTTATCCGCTTCAAGGAAGCCGTTACTCCGGATACTTTCACCTTGAACCGGCAAATCGAGATGAAAAGGGCAGATCAGGCCTTGCGCTTGCTGAACCAGCTTTTGAAGAACGGGGAAGCCCCCGAGCGCATCCTGGGAGGGCTGCGCTATGCCTGGGAAAAACAGGCGGACAGGAGCCTGCCAGCCAGGCGCAGATTAAAACTCCTTCTTTGCTGCGATTTGGAGATAAAAACAGGGAAGCTGAAGCCGGTTTTTGCTCTGGAGAAACTGGTTGTTGCCTTATGCGGACTTGTTCAGGCGCAGCGTTAGACGCGACTTTTTGCGGTTAGCCGTGCCGGGGTGGATGATATTTTTCTTCGCCGCCTTGTCAAGTTGTGAAAATACCTTGGTAATAAAGGCCTTGGCTTCAGCGGAATCTTTTTTTGCAAGCAATTCCTGGAACTTCTTGATCGTCTTTTTCAGCTGATTTTTGACCTTGACGTTGCGGGTATGTTTTCTTTTGTTTACGCGGTTGCTCTTTAATGATGTTCTGCGCCTTGGCATTTATTCTCCTTGCCCAGAGGGGCATGCCCGTTTGTTTTGTAAAACTATCGGGGTATAAGTTAATTTTATCGGATTTTTATATTAAAGCATAATTCACTATTTATGTCAATAAACAAATCTTCCTCTTTTGAGCATAACCGGTCAGTCACGCGTTCTGCGGGAGTGATCGGGGTTTTCACTCTCGTTTCGCGCCTGCTTGGTTTCATAAGAGATATGGTTATTGCCAGGCTGTTCGGCGTTTATCTCAATGCGCAGGCCTTCGTGATCGCCTTCCGTATCCCCAATTTATTCCGTGATTTTGTCGGAGAGGGGGCTTCTAACGCGGCAATCGTACCGACTTTAAGCGAATACAGCCTAAGGGCTAAGAAAGAAGAATTCTGGGAGCTTTCCAATATTGTCCTGAATGTGTTGATGATAATATTGAGCGTCATAACGATAACCGGGATTATTTTTTCTCCCGTTATCATGCGCGTTATCGCCCCCGGGTTTATCGCTTTCCCGGAGCAATTGGAAGCCACTATACGCCTAAACCGGATTATTTTTCCTTACATACTGCTTATCGGGCTGGCGGTTTATGCCACGGCTATCCTGAATTCCCTGAAGGATTTTGCCGTTTCTGCTTTCGCCCCGTGCCTGCTTAATATTTCCATAATTGCCTGCGCCTTGTTTTTAGGGCAGGGAACAACGGGTTTAGCGTCAGGTATCTTGCTGGGCGGGGTATTGCAGCTGGCGGTGCAGGTGCCGGCCCTGTTTAAAAAAGGTTTTCGTTTCAGGCCGGTTATTGATTTTAAGCATCCCGGCCTGCGGCAGATAGGAAGGTTGATGCTGCCGCGTCTCGCCAGTTCCGGGATTTACCAGTTAAATAACTTCGTGGATTCGGCATTCGGTTCGCTGATAGCTGTCGTAGGGGACGGAGGCGTCGCCGTGCTTTATTTTGCCTACAGGCTTATACAGTTTCCTATAGGGGTGTTCAGCAACGCCTTGTCTCAGGCGATGCTCCCGACGCTTTCCACTCAGGCCTTGGAGGAAAACCGGGACAATCTTAAGCTCACTCTTTCCTGGGGGTTGCGTGCCGTATTTTTCATAATGCTCCCTGCGACCGCGGTCTTTATGGTTTTGGCATATCCTTTGATATCCGCGCTTTTTGGCGGGGGGAAGTTTGATTTCAACTCGCGCCTGTTGACCGCCAACGCTTTGTTTTTCTATAGCATAGGATTGAGCGCCTACGGGGGGACCAAGATACTGCAGTCGTGTTTCTTCGCCCTTAAAGATACTGTTACCCCGGCGAAAATGGCAGCTCTGGCCCTGGCAATGAATATAGTTTTCAATCTGGCCCTGATGTTTCCCATGAAAATAGGGGGACTGGCTTTGTCTACTTCTCTTTCCGGGCTCGCGACTTTCACGCTTCTGTTCTTGCATTTGAAAAAACGCCTGGGGGGGATTGACGAGCGCGCGATATTGTCCGCTTTTTTGCGCATCCTCTCGGCTTCCTTATGCATGGCGGCGGTGTGTTTCTTGGTAAACCGCGCTTTAAACGTGTGGTGGGCCTTGTTCTGCGGAGGGTTATCCTATGCGGTTTTTTGTTTTATTTTTAAGGTCAGCGAATTCAGGATGATCGTTCGCTGGTTGATTTTTAAGGAGAGGGGATAAGTTTATGGAGCATCCCCGCATGCTTAAGGAAAAAATCGCTTCCGCCCCTGACTTGCCGGGAGTGTATCTTATGCGCGATGCCCGCGGAAAGGTTATTTACGTGGGCAAGGCGCGCTCTTTGAAGAAAAGGCTTGCCACTTATTTGGGCGGTGGATTGAGCGATAAGACGGCTGCCTTGATGAACAATGTTTCCAGCCTGGAGTTCGTGCTGCTGCCGAATGAATCCATGGCCCTGCTGGCCGAGGCGGGGTTTATCCATAGATTTAACCCGAAATACAATATAGCGTTGCGCGACGACAAGAGCTTCCCCTTCGTTAAAATATCGGCGGAGGATTTTCCTTTTTTGAGTGTTACGCGCAAAAAAGATGACCCGCGGGCCAGTTACATCGGGCCGTATACAAACGTAAAGTTGTTGAAAGACGCCCTAAAGATCATCCGGCACAGTTTTCCTTACCGTTCGTGTGCCAGGCTCCCCGGGAAGATATGCATATACGGCAGGATTGGCCTTTGCCCGGCTCCCTGCGCCGGCAGTATCGGCAAGATCGAATATTCCAGGCGTATCGCAGACATAACTATGATATTGAAAGGTGAGGTTGATGTGCTGGTGAACCGCCTCAGCCGGGCAATGCAGGATAAAGCCGGAGAGAAAGACTTCGAGGAGGCGGCAAGGATACGCGATCAGATATCCACTCTTGCGGAATTGTCCTCGGGGTTAAGCGGGGTTAACCGTAAGGGGGAGCTTGAAGATTTGAGAAAAGACCTGGGGCTGGACAGGTCCCCCGAGAGAATAGAGGGTTTCGATATCTCCAATATATCCGGGAAGCAGGCGGTAGGTTCCATGGTAAGTTTTTACCGCGGCAATCCGGATAAGAATAACTATCGCCGTTTCCGCATCAAATGGACGCGCGGTATTGATGATTGCAGGATGATTGCCGAGTTGGTATACCGGCGTTACAGCAGGCTGATCAGGGAAAAAAGGGATTTGCCGGATCTCCTGCTTATTGATGGCGGTAAGGGGCAGCTCGCTTCTGCCGTCAGGCAAATCAAAGAGCTGGGGCTGGATATTCCCGTGGTCAGTATCGCCAAGAAAGAAGAGCGCATATATAACAGCCGGAACAACAGAGTATTGACTTTTTCCCGGGATACCCCGGCCTTGAATCTTATCCGCCGGGTCAGGGATGAAGCGCATAGGTTCGCCGTAAGGTATCACCTGCTATTGCGCAGGAAGGAGCTGATAGGGAGATGACGCCGTTTGCGGCAAGGGTATATAAAGTTGTCCTGGGGATACCGATAGGTCAGGTGCGCAGCTATAAATGGGTGGCCAGGAAAGCGGGGTTCCCCGGGGCGTGCCGGGCTGTCGGGCAGGTTTTGAAACGCAATCCGTATCCGTTGATTATACCATGCCACCGGGTGGTAAAAAGCGGCGGAGGCGCGGGGGGTTATGCGTTGGGCGGGGATAAAAAGAGGCTGTTGCTGGATTTGGAGAAAAAAATAGCGAAATGTTTGGGAGACTAAGAAAGAAGCATAAAGAAACTCCGGCGGGGGTGCGCGTTGACCCGGTTTTCCAGGGGGCCAGATTTTTCCTCTTTTTCTTGAGCCTGGTTTTGTTCTTCGGGGGATTGCCTTTTATCCTGGCCTTCGCTTTAGGATATAAATACAACGTGCGCACGATGTCCTTTGTCAAGACAGGGTTGATTTATATAAAAACCCAGCCCGAAGGGGCGAGCGTTTATCTCAACGGCAGGCTTATCCCCGAGAAGACCCCGGCAAGCATAGAGGAGCTTTTGCCGGGGGTATATAGAATAGCGTTGACGATGGAAAAATATTACCCCTGGAAGTCGGAGGTGGATGTGGAAGCCGGCAAGGTCAGCCGCGTCGATAAGGTCATATTATTCCCCCTGAAGCCGGATTTGCAGAGATTGAACCAGGAAGGGTTCGATCTCTTTCGCGTGGATGCCGAGAAGGGAGAGGTTTATTATATGGACCGGGAGGGCAGGATTATTTACAGGTCGGATTCCGCGGGAGAAAATTTCGAGGATATTGCGAGCCTCCCGGAAAAATTCGGGCAGATTTCCGGCTGGGATATCTCTCCGGACAGGGGCAGGTTGTTTGTTTATGGGCCGCATCAGGTCAGCGTGGTGTCTTTGGACAGCCGCAGCAATTATGAGTATCCCGATTCTTTCGTGAATCTGGATTATTCGCGCGAAAAGGTGATCAGAGTCTTTTGGCATTCGGACAGTTACCATCTCATAGCGGTAACCAACAGGCATGTGGCAGTGGTCGAGTCCCGGGCGCTGTCAAAACCGGTCAACCTGGTGGAATTGGATAAGGAGCCCGTCGAAGTATTCTATGACGTTAAGCGCCAGACATTGTATTTTAGCGACAGCGCCAAGTATGCGGACGGCACTCCCCGCAAAAATCTTTATAAACTGGAATTGAGCCCGGAGCTTTATATATTGGAAAGGCTGATCAGGAAGACGGATGAGTAAAAGTAAAGAGAGAGACTGCAGGAGGTTTTTCGAGATCGTGCCGGGGTTTTTATCCTGGGGGATAATCTTTTCGCTTGTTTTCCTGTCGATAGTGTTCCCGGTGGCCTGCGCCATAATCATTATCAGTTTCGATTTTTATTGGATTATCCGCACTGTTTATCTGACTACTCTTTTAATCATGGCCCATCACCAGATCTTCCGCCAGAAAGGCCGCAACTGGCTGGAGCTCTGTTTACGGCTGGATGCCCGGAGGGGGTGGCCAGATTTACGCCAGCTGGTGATATTCCCGGTATGCAACGAAGGGCCGGAAGTGCTGCGGCCTTCCCTGGAGGCCTTAAGGGCCAGCCGTTACCCCAAGGATAAATTTATCGTGGTCATGGCCTTCGAGGAAAGAAACCCGCATGCCCATGAGAACGCCGCGTTACTTGAAAAGGAGTTCGGGTCCTGCTTCGGCTCCTATCTTTCCACCTTTCACCCAGACGGGCTGCCCGGAGAGGGGCGCACCAAAGGAGCGAATGCCACCTGGGGGGCGCGTGAGGCTAAAAAACTGCTTGATTCCAGGAAAATAGGTTATGAGCATGCCATAGTTTCCTGTTTTGACGCCGATACCTGCGTCGACCCCGAGTATTTCGGATGCCTGAGTTATCATTTTCTGGTCTCCGATAAGCCTCACCAGGCGAGCTATCAGCCTATGCCGGTTTACAATAATAATATCTGGCAGGCGCCGTCTTTCGCCCGGCTGATCGAAATCAGCAGTTCATTTTGCCAGATGATCGAAAGTATGCGCCTGGAGAAATTTGTCACCTTTTCCAGCCATAGCATGAGCTTCAAGACTTTAGTCGAGGTCGATTACTGGCCGAGGAATATGGTTTCGGATGACTCGGTTATTTACTGGAAAGGATTCCTGCATTATAACGGGGATTACCGGGTTATCCCGCTTTACATAACAGTCTCTATGGATGTGGCTTATTCCAGTAATATATTCAAGACTATAATCGTACAGTACAAGCAGAAGAGAAGATGGGCATGGGGAGTGGAAAACTTCCCGTTTGTAGCGACCAGGCTGGTAAAGAACAGCAATATCGGCCTGTTCAGGAAAACAAGGCGCCTGTTTCATCTCCTGGAAAGCCATGTTACCTGGGCAGTTTGGGCGGTTATCCTTGTGCTTATCGGGCCGCTGCCCATATTTTTTGGAGGGAGATTCTTCAGCCAAACGGCGCTCGCTTATAATCTGCCGAAGATTACCGGCATACTGTTCCAATTTACCCTGTTTACCAGCTTGACCTGGATTTTCCTAAGCTGGACGATCCTGCCCCCGCGGCCCAGGGGGATAGGCTGGTTCAAGAATATAATACTCGTGCTGGAGTGGTTCTTTGTCCCAGGCATAATACTGGTTGTAGGGTCTTTTCCTGCGCTGGATGCCCAGAGCAGGCTTATGCTTGCGCGCTACATGGAATTTAATCCTACATTAAAAGGCAATAAAGTGCTATAATCAAATAAATATATTCCCGCAAGCTGTTTTATCCGGCCGGCGTATTTAAATATGCGTTTAATCGGCGGCCGAAAATACTTTCGGAGGGCAATGCATGGATATTAAGAAACTGATGCAGGAGATGGTATCCAAGGGGGGGTCGGATCTATTCTACCGCGCGGGCGGCATGCCGCGGATGCGCATAGACGGGAAGATTATTTCTATGGGTGAGCAGGTTTTGAGCGTAGAAGACGTTTTGCTTGCTACCCAGCAGCTGGCAAATTTCAAGCAGCTGGATATTTTCAGGAATAATATGGATGTGGATTTTGCCGTGTACCTGGAGGAATTCGGGCGCCGTTTCAGGGTCAGCATATTCATGCAAAGGAACTGGCCTTCCATCGTGATCAGGAATGTGCGCAATAATATTTCCACCTTCGAAGAATTGAGCCTGCCGGTGGAGATATTCAAGAAACTTTCGCTTGAAACGCGCGGCCTGGTCCTCTTGACAGGGAGCATGGGCAGCGGTAAATCCACGACTATCGCCAGCATGATAGAGTATATAAACAATAACGCCAAGAAACATATCCTGACCGCCGAAGAGCCCATAGAGTTTACTTTTGAAGACAAACAGTCGATCATCAACCAGCGGGAACTGGGGATAGACGTTTCTTCGTATGCGGTGGCGCTGCGTTCGTTTACCCTGCAGAGCCCGGATGTGATGTTCATCGGGAATATATGCGATTATGAAACCGTTTCCAGCGCCATAACCGCGGCGGAAACCGGAGTGCTGGTTTTAAGCACCCTGCATACCATTAATGCCTCCCAGAGCGTTGAGAGACTGATAAATTTCTTTCCCCCGCATCAACATCAGGAGGCGAGGAACCAGCTTGCCACTCTGCTTAAAGGCATAATTTCCCTGCGCCTGGTCCCGGCAAAAGACGGTTCCGGGAGGATACCCGCATACGAGGTAATGCTGCTTACCCCTACTATCAGCCGCCTGATCCGCGAAGGCAAGATTTGGGAGATTCCCCAGTTCATCGATGACGGCGCGGTATTCGGGATGCAATCCTTCAACCAGTCTTTGGTTAAATTGGTACAGGAGGGTAAAATCAGCGAAGAGGATGCCGCCTCTGCCGCGGATAACCGCGACGAATTTATGCTTGCCTTTAGAGGTATCAAGAAATAAAATTCAAATAACCCCGGAGGATAAGACAGCCATGCTTGAAGAATTAAAAGACAAATTGAGCGATATCGGTTTAAGGGTGGAGAATTTAAGAGGTTATCTTTGACATTGCACACAAGAAAGAAAGGATAAATATTCTTTCCTCGCAAATGTCCGCCGCGGACTTCTGGGATAATTCAGACCGTCCTAAAAAAATAGTGAAGGAGCTTAAATTCCTTAAGGCGACCGTCGAACCCTGGGATTTGGCTTGCAGAAAGCATCAGGAGCTTCAAGAGCTGCTCCCGCTGCTGAAGGAAAATGAGGACGAGCTGCTCCTTGATTTCAAACGTAATGCCGAAGATCTTTTTACGGCGGTGGAGAAGCTGGAGTTCCAGGTTCTTCTTGGCGGGGAGCTGGACAAGAACAGCGCGATCGTCAGTATCAATGCCGGGGCAGGAGGGACCGAATCCTGCGATTGGGCGGGCATGCTTTTCAGGATGTACGCCCGTTTTGCCGAAAGCCACGGTTATACCGTCAAGACCATAGACTTACTCGAAGGGGAAGAAGCGGGGATAAAGAATGTTACCGTCTTGGTCGAAGGGGATTACGCTTACGGGTATTTGAAAGCGGAACGCGGCGTGCACAGGCTGGTGAGGATTTCCCCCTTTGACGCGAACAAGCGCCGGCATACTTCCTTTGCTTCGGTAGACGTGATCCCGGAGATAGAAGAAGACCTGGACATAACGATCGAAGAAAGGGACCTGCGTATAGATGTTTACCGTTCTAAGGGCGCCGGCGGGCAGAGCGTCAATACTACCGATTCGGCAGTGAGGATCACCCATATTCCCACCGGTATAGTGGTTCAGTGCCAAAATGAACGTTCCCAGCATCAAAATAAGCAAACCGCTTTGAGGATCCTGAAAGCGCGTATTTACGAGGTTCAACAGGAAGAAAAAGAAGCGCAGTTAAAACAGCAGGGCGCGGATAAGAAAAAGATAGAATGGGGGAGCCAGATACGTTCTTATGTATTGCATCCTTATAACATGGTAAAGGACCACCGTACGGATTTTGAAACAGGGGACAGCGGCAAGGTCCTGGACGGGGGGCTGGACGACTTTATCGAGGCTTTTCTTAAATTAAAGGCCAATAAACGGAATTAAAAATGCTCAAATTGATCAGAGGCATGATCCTCAATAATAAACAGAAAGCGATCAGGAACAGGTTTCCGGGTGTCAGTATTACCCTGCATCCGGAGATGCCCAGTCCGTCTATGAATAAGATGGTGGAGCTAAGCAGGCTGGTGGACCAGGTGAATTCCCTGGAGGCCAGGGTAAAGGAGCTTAGCGATTCCGAACTGCGCGCCAAAACCGGTGAATTCAAGGCATATCTGGAAAAGGAATCCAGGAAATACGAACGGGAGATAGAGTCGTTGCAGCAGGCGATGCTTTCTGTAGTCATGCCGGAGGAAAAAGAAAAACTCAAGGAGAAGATCAAGCTAAGCCGAAACAGGCTTTTTTCCGGGATCCTGCCCGAGGCATTCGCCGTAGTCCGGGAAGCTTCGCGGCGCACTATAGGGCTCAGGCATTTCGACGTGCAAATCGCCGGGGGGATCATCCTGCATGAAGGAAGGATAGCGGAGATGTCCACCGGGGAAGGCAAGACCCTGGTTGCTACCCTCGCCGCTTATTTGAATGCTTTGTTGGGCAGGGGCGTTCATGTGGTGACGGTCAATGATTATCTTGCCCGCCGCGACCGCGAGTGGATGGGGCCGATTTATGAGTTTTTGGGATTGAGCGTGGGGACGATCCAGCATGATATGCCGGACGAGGCCAGGAAGGCGGCCTACGCCTGCGATATAACATACGGGACGAATAACGAATTCGGGTTCGACTACTTGAGGGATAATATGAAGTATTCCCTCCAGGATCTCGTGCAAAGGCCGTTTTATTACGCCATCGTTGACGAAGTGGATTCCATATTGATCGATGAAGCCCGCACCCCCCTGATTATTTCGGGCCCGGCGGAGGAATCCACGGAAAAATATTATACAGCCAAGAATATAGCAGTGCAGCTTAAGGGCAGGAGAGTGACCGAGAGGGACGAGATAGATGCCAAATACAAAGGCGTGGACTTGGGGCAGGGCTTTGACTACATGGCAGATGAAAAGGCGCAGACAGTCGCCTTGACCGAAGAAGGCGAAATCAAGACGGCCGGGCTTTGGGGGGTGGAAAGCCTGCACACTCTGGAGACCATAGAATACAGGCATCATAGTATCCAGGCTTTGCGGGCCAAGGAGTTTTTCGAACGCGATGTCGACTATGTGATTAAAGACGGCCAGGTGATTATCGTGGATGAATTTACCGGAAGGCTTATGCCGGGCAGGCGTTGGTCGGACGGCTTGCACCAGGCGATAGAGGCGAAAGAAGGGATGAAGATTGAGCGCGAGAATCAGACCCTGGCGACCATAACCTTCCAGAACTATTTCCGGATGTACGAAAAACTCGCGGGTATGACCGGGACCGCTTTTACCGAAGCAGGGGAATTCAGGAATATCTACCAGTTGGATGTAGTCGTGCTCCCTACGAACCGGCCCCTGGCGCGTAAAAACTATCCCGACCGTATTTATAAAACCGAAAAAGAGAAATTCGCCGCGGTGGTTGAAGAAATCGCTGAATTGTATGAAGCGGGCAAGCCCGTATTGGTAGGTACGGTTACCATAGATAAGTCAGAAATACTTTCCGAGATGCTAAAACGCAGAGGGGTCCCGCACCAGGTGTTGAATGCCAAGTATCATGAAATGGAGGCGCAGATTATAGCCCAGGCCGGCAGATACAAAGGGGTGACCATAGCCACGAACATGGCCGGACGCGGTACGGATATTCTCCTGGGCGGCAACCCCGAGTTTATTGCCAGGAATGTGGCTAAACAGAAACTGGACGCGCAAAGCCCGGATTATCAAAAGGAATACCAGGATATTTTATGCAAGTATAAGTCAGAAGCGGTATCCGAACATGACAAGGTGGTTGCCTTGGGCGGGCTGCATGTGTTGGGTACGGAGCGCCACGAGGCCAGGCGTATAGATAACCAGTTAAGGGGCAGGAGCGGAAGGCAGGGCGATCCCGGGTCGTCGCGTTTTTATGTTTCCTTGAAAGATGACCTGATGCGCTTGTTTGGCTCCGATAGGATAATAGGCTTGATGGACAAGCTTGGCCTTGAAGAGGGGCAGGTGATCGAGCATCCGTGGGTTACCGGTTCCATAGAAATTGCCCAGCGCAGGGTGGAACAGCATAACTTCGAAATCAGGAAACAGCTCCTGGAATACGATAACGTAATGAATAAGCAGAGGGAGATTATTTACGGGCAACGGCGCCAGATCCTGGAGGGATTTTCTTTGAAGGAGAACATCCTTGGGATCGTCGGCAAACTCGTTGAGGAGTATGTGCGGGTTTATCTGCCGCAGGATT
>Ga0265297_10006733_pt1 | contig 16417 bp, 23 predicted proteins | sample Munlanlwell13791_FD_192502 | JGI IMG/M metagenome (GOLD analysis project Ga0265297, IMG submission 192502) | Leachate microbial communities from a municipal landfill in Southern Ontario, Canada - Leachate well 137-91 | ecosystem: Engineered > Solid waste > Landfill > Unclassified | place... | reverse complement strand
GACGGCCGCAAAGCAGTCTTCGACCGCAAGCGGCCGCTCGGCGCTGGCCAGTGCCGCGGCGATGGCTTCAGGCAAGCCCGGCATTGTCGCTCCCTTCCCCCCGCAGCTCCGGCCTAACTATCTCCGGGAATTCTATGCTATATTGCACAGACTCTGGCCAGCGCGGGCCGCTTTTCCTGTCCAGGTCATAGGCGATCCGAATTTCGCGACAAATCGCTCCGCACATTCCATAAGATAGCCGGGCCTTCCGCCGGCCAAGAATCGCGCGGATGGCAAGGAGTATTTCATCACTGTCCAGCGGCGCATTATCCATTGGCCACCTCCGGCCGCGTCTGGTCGAAGGTATTGGCGCCAAGTAGCGTCAAGGCGCGCAGGAAGCCTGACCGGGAGTTACCTTGGCGGATTGTTTCGATTTGGGCGAACATTTCCGGCGATACGCCCACGGAGACAACCCGAACACCGAGCTTACGCATTCTGATGGGGCACGGCCTCAGCTCGCCGTCACGCTGAAAGGCAAGCTCCCAGATGCGCCGAAGATGGGCTGCAAGCTTATAGTGATCCCCTTCCGCTTGCGTCTCCAGGCGGTTGATTGCATCCGTGCCCAGTTCGACTTGCACGGTGTTAGTGAATCCGCTTTCGGTCCTTAGGGTGGCGTCTGGCGTGTACTGTAGCATTGTCTAGCCCTTTCTGTCTCCGATTTCCCCCTAGGTTCCTATGGGTTCGCCCATAGGCTCATAGGCTTAATCGGATGATATGGCTAATGGGTAAAGTGTATTTTGCATATTTCGCGGTCGCGATTGTCGATTGAATCGCGCGATATAAGTCGATAGGCTAGGCTGATAAGCCGATAGAGAGGGACAGAGGCGGGCATAGGGCAAGAGGTGTAGACAGACTTTCCGTAGGCAAACTAGCTTATACACATTGTTTTTTTTTTAATTGTAGTAGTAGTAGTAGTATCATTCTGTGTGTGTGTGTGTGTCTAGGACCTCGCGCCAACGGAAAGCCTAGGCTTATATGTTGGACGGAGACCGAGGGGGCGAGAAGGCCGGCGGATATCCCCGACCGACCGGTCGGTCATTCGCTGTACATTTTATGTACACTTGCACGAATATGCAAGTGTACACTTTCTGTACAGGCGAATCCCCTTTTGCATCCATGGGATACCCTTGATTGCATAGGGCATAGCATAGGGCATTGTGCGCTTATGTCATTGTATGGCAATGGGTTAGGCGATGTGCTTTGGGGAGGGGGAACCCAAAGGAAACGGGACTGCTGGCGCTTGGCCAGAATGTTGCCACGCCCCCGCCCCGATCCCGCCGCCCCGTGCGGAGGTACCCCCGCCTCGCCGCTCTCGCTTTTCGCACCTATGTCACTGAAAGGAAACAACATCCATCCACTTCTCCGTCACCGAAAGGAAACGGCCCTCCGCGAGTGCCCGGGACTCCCAGAGGAAACGACCACCATTCGCCCGAAGGAAACGCCCTTCCTGGCCAGCTTCTCCAGAGGAAACTCCCGCCCCTTTCTCTCTGGTATTCCCGAATTCCGCCCGATAAGGCTGGTGTAGGAGGGCAGCGGTGGCAGCGTTCTTTGGTCTCGACTCACTGCTGGAGAAGGAGTTCCGCAGGGCTGGCCTGTGGAGAGCTTTCGTCAAGCGCCGGTCGGAGTACATCGCCGAGGGCGAGCCCCATGAGCGCGCGTTGAGTCTCACGGTCGCGGAGTTCCGCGGGAAGTTGGACGAGTGGATCAAGAGTGGTGGTGTGGGGGCTGCTGCGTCGGCCCGCTGCCCCGGCAAGGCGCCCCTCACCGCCCGTTACGTCCCTCGCGTTGAGGGTGCGAACCAGTACAACGAGCTAACGGACGAGGAGCGCACGGAGTTCCTGGCCCGCCAGGCGGACGTGGTGGCGCAATACTCCTGGGTCTGCAAATGTCTAGAGATGCCGGAGAGCATGGTGAACATTCTGGACGCGCCGTGTGCGGAGGCGTGGACGCTGTTGGTGAGCGCACGGAGAAACTTTGAGACAAAAGAGGAATTCCTGAAGAACGGCTATGCGAAGTTGATCCCCAGCCGGGCGAGTCTGGATGACCAGCCCAAGACGGCTGTGGATGGGCAGCAGATTGTGGAGGCCATCGACCGATTGACTGCTGTGAGGCGGGCGGTCGAGGGTCAGGCAGCGGGGTAGGAGGTGCAGCATGGACATGGCGATGTTGAGTCCTGAGCAGCGAGACGAGTTGTTTCGTTTGGAGGCGGATCGGCGGGGGCTGGAGAATAATCTTTTGCGGTCGCAGATCAACAAGCAGGTGTCCAGCCTGCATTCCCCGGCGGTTATCGCGTTGCGCGCTCTGTGTTTGGAGAGGGTTGGGGCTTTCCGGGCGGAGCCTGGGGAGCGCATCACGAACGTGGACATCGTGGCGTTTGAGAATTTCCTGGCGGCGACTGATGCCAAGTCAGGCAGACAGGAGGGCGGCATGGCAGCGAAGAAGAAGGTGCGGCGGCCGGGGATCGGGCGGCTCTACACGCGGGCGAGGAACGATCCCGGCGCGGTGTGGTGGCGCGTCGGGCCGAGGCAGAACCCCCGGTGTGGCCGGATCGAGCTGTACGAGTTCTTCGACAGCAAAGACTACCCGACCGACTCCAAGTTCTGTGCCGCCGTCCGCCGCGGTTCCCTCGTCCCAGTGAAGACTGACCGGAAGGGTAAGGTGCGGTGATGGCTGAAGTCGTCCGGGCGATCAAGATCGAGTGCATCCGGAACACCATCGGGGGTGAGGCGGAGCTGGTGTTCCGGCCGCGCAATGTCCGGCCAGTTCGCGTCTCGCCCGCGTTCCTTGAGGCCAACAAGGTCTCGGATGGCTGCTGGTGGGTGGTGGACAGCGAGGGCGGGGTTCGCGTTGAGCCTCCGGTGGCGTGGGAGGATAACGGCACTGGCCTGCTGGAGTTCGGGCCGAAGCTGCGCGGCGGGGAGAAGGAGCGGATGCTCCAGTGGTTCACGTTTGACCATCTGCCCGTCGCGCTTCAGCCGACCTCGCGGGCATTCTCCGTCCTGGCCAGCGAGATTGTTGCGACCATCGTCCCCGGCCCCGAGAGGACGGTGGCGCTGAGGAAGCTGCTCGAAAGCAAGGACGCTTGTGTGCGGGCCAAGCTGACGGCGGGAGGGTGAGCGATGGCTTCTGAGTGGACGACTCGATGCGTGGCCTGTTTGGACGAGCCCGCGATTTTCTGGCTGGGGTATGTTCTTCGCGGCGCCGGCCGGGGCAAAGACAAGCCCGTGGTGGCCGGCTGGTGCAAGTCCTGCTTCGGCCAGCATTGCGGGACCGATCAGCGCTTCACTGGCCGGTACGTCACGGCGATGGGGCGCAGGGCGCGGAAGGAGGCGGTGAAGTGAGTTGCATGGTCATCACCTCCGGCCATCCTGACGGACAGAGGCAGATGTGCTACGCCTGCTACCAGGAGTCTCTGGTTCGTGGCGAGCACATAGACGAGTGGGTTCCCGAAGACCCGTCCAACTGGCCGCGCAAGTGCGAGGTCTGTGGGAAGCTGTTCAACTGCGACGGAACAATCGTGGAGGTGCGCCCGTGATCGCCGTCTTCGCCAAGAACCTTGCGGACGCCGAGGCGCACATGCCCACCAAGGGGGACTGGTGGTTTGTCGGGGATGGTGAACCGAGGCCGGCCTGTCGCTGTTCCGGGCTGGTCTTTCTGCACGGCTGGGAGGACAACAAGTTCTACTGGACGCGTACTTCCTGGATTGGCTTGCGCGAGGCTGTGGGCAATACGTTGTGGCCCATGTTTGCGGCGGCTCGCGAATCGGTGTCTCCGTGATCGCCGTCTTCGCGGCCTCGCGCAGCCAGGCCGAGCTGGAGCTGTGCGCCCTTCCAGTGGACGAGTGGGAGTACATCGATGGTGCGGAGCGCGAATGCACCTGCATCGATGGCGTTCTCTTCCTGCCGGAGTGGGACGAGAACCCGCTCTACAAGAGCCCCGCGGTGTGGTGGACGATCCGCTCATCGGCCCGGCCCTCCGTCTGGGCGGTGGCCGTGGCGGCGTGGACGGGGATGAAGGCGTGAGCCTGGTCGAGAACGACTCCCGCTCCCGGGTCTCGGACCATCGGGCTTACGCCCGGAACTGGGAGCGGATTTTTGGCAAGCGAAAGAAAGGAGCCGGTGATGCAGCAAAGCAGAGAGGAGCTGGTCAAGAAGTACGGGTCGCTGACGAAGGCGTCGAAGGCGCTCAAGATTCCGCGGACCACGCTAACCAAGCAGCTCGGGGGGCCGGCGTCGGTGGCAGCCCCGCGTGAGGGTGGCCGCTCACTGGCCAGCTTCAAGCAGACCTACCACAAGGACACCATCGTCCCCGGGAAAATCAAGGCTGCGCTCTCGGCGATGGGCGCCTCCTGGGAGTACGAGTCCGAGTTTGTCAAGCGGGCCGGCGTGTCTTTCGCCGATCTAAGTTTGTACCGGGAGTCCTTTGCCGACTTCGTGATCCAGGTGCGGCAGGACAACAAGCGGGTGTGGGCCGGGACCAAGCGGTTCGCGGCCCAGTTGAAGGAGATGCTGTAATGGGTGGGAAGCAACTTGCCGAGTTCGAGGCCGCGCATGGCGGCGGGAAGATCAAGGCGCTTCAGCGCCAGCTCGACGCGGAGCATCGCAAGGTCGAGTCGCTGGCTGGCGTGCAGAACGTCATGCACGTCGAGCGCTCCGACTCCAACCTCGTCCGGTTCGCGCTGACGGGCGACCGGCACACCGGCAGTCTATACCAGCACGCCGATGCGCTCAAGGCGTTCTACGAGCACTGCGAGGAGTTGGGCGTCGATCTGGTGCTCGACTGCGGCGACATCCTCGCCGGGCACAACGTCTACAAAGGCCAGGAGTTTGAGCTGCGCGACCTGGGCCTCGACGCGCAGATCGACCGGCTGAAGAAAGACGCCCCGCAGAATGTGCGGACGAAGTTCATCACCGGCAACCACGACGCCAGCTTCAAGAATCAGGTCGGCGTCGTCGTCGGCCGGGCCATCGAGCAGGCCCTGCCCGAGTACCAGTTCCTCGGTGAAGACCAGGCCCGCGTGACCTTCGAGGTTCCGAACGGCAAGTTCGAGGTGATGCTTCTGCACCCGGCCGGTGGGGCGAAGTCTTACGCCCTGTCCTACCAGCTCCAGAACATCATCCGCGATCTGTCCGGCGGGAGCAAGCCCGACCTCCTGGCCTGCGGCCACTACCACAAGGCGTTCAACATGCCCAGCTTCCGGAACGTGGCGGGCTACTGCGCCGGGACGTTCGAGCGGCAGACGCCCTTCATGGCCCGGCAGGGCCTCGCGGCTCACGTCGGGGCGTGGATCATCGAGGCGTGGGTGGGTGGGGATCGCAACCGCATCCGGTCGGAGTTTGTGGCGTTCTACACCTGAGAGCCAGTGGACTTCCTCTACTACGACCTCGTTCCGAAGGACTTCGATGCCAACCTCCAGTGGCGCCGCGAGGTGCTACTGGAGGCGGCATCGGACCCCAAGTTCGCCGCGGCCATCAAGGCGATGTGCGCGAAGGACTTGCTGTTCTACGTTAACTTCGCCTGCTGGGCATATGACCCGCGCGATACCCGCGTGCCAAACCAGCCGTTCATCACTTACGACTACCAGGACAAGGCGTTTGCTGGGGTGCTTGAGGCGATCAGGCGCGGACATGATCTGGCGTGGCCGAAGTCGCGAACGATGGGCGCCTCGCTGATGGGGCTCCAGGTATTTGAGTGGCTTTGGCATTTCGAGTACGACTTGTCTTTCTTGTTAATTTCCAGAAATTCGGACTATGTAGATAAAACTGGAAACTCGAAATCTCTCTTTTGGAAAATAGATTATTGCCATCGGAATCAGCCGCGATGGCTGCTGCCAACCGGCCGGTGGCTGGGGAGTAAAGACCCCTGCCGAAGGTTGCTGCACCTGGAAAACGCCGACACCGGGAGCGTGATTGATGGCGAGTCCACCACTTCGGAGGCTGGGCGTGGCGACCGTCGGACGGCCATGTTCATAGATGAGTTTGCTGCCTTTAAGACAGATGAGGGTTATCAAGTTTTGAGTGCCAGTCGCGACACGACCAGGTGTCGCATTTTTAATTCGACTCCGCAGGGCGTGGCCAATGCGTTTTATGACGTGGTTCATAAAACGAGCGCCACTGTCGAGCGAATGCACTGGCCAGCTCACCCCGTTTACCGGGTGGCCATGTATACGAGCGAGAAGGTGGGCAATGACTATCGGGTTAAGCTGCTTGACGATTTTCGGGGCAAGGTTGTTACTGAGCGCAAGGAGTGGAAGGATGGGGCGCGAACTTTTGAGTTCCCGGGCGAGTACCCGTTTATTTTGGATGGACAGGTGCGCTCTCCGTGGTTTGACACGGAGGAGGCTCGCTGCGTAAGCCCGCAGGAGGTGGCCCAAGAGTTAAACATTGACTTCCTTGGCTCCTCTTATCAGTTTTTCCCGGCCGATTTTATTCAAATGCTTGTCGCGGAGAATTGTTCGCCGCCCTTGCTGGTGGGCCGCCTGGTTTACAATCTTCGGGGGACGGAACCCGTTGGTTTTGAGGTTGACCCACATGGCCCGCTCTGTTTGTGGTTCTCGCTGCCGGGTTCTGGTGGTTTGTTGTCGGATAAAAAATATTTTGATGGAAAGCGTTTCGGGATAGGTGCCGACGTGTCCTTCGGGACCGGGGCATCGAACTCCGTGGCGTCTGTGGCCGACCTGACAACCGGCCGCAAGGTCGCCGTGTGGCGCGATCCGAACACCGATCCGAAAGATTTTGCTAATGAGTTTTTAGCATTGGCCAAGTGGTTTAATGGGGCTTTTGCAATCTGGGATGCCAGCGGCTCTCCGGGCCGGAGCTTCACCCAGCAAGTCATTGGCCAGGGATACAGCAACATCTACTACCGCAAGGACGAGGAACGGACGCGCTCTCGGATCACCGACCAGCCCGGGTACTACCTGAACCCGGAGGATCGTGCGGTGCTGCTGAGCGATTATCGCAACAAGTTACGCGAGCGAACCTTCATTAACCCATCTGAACCGGGGATGCTGGAGTGCTTGCAGTTCATTGTGCAGCCGGGGGGCAAGGTCGAGCACTCCGGGGCGGCGAACAGCCAAGACCCCCGGAATGCCCGAGAGGCGCATGGCGACGAAACTATAGCCGATGCGCTGGTTAGCCGATTACTGGTAGTGAGTGGGTCTGAGCGTAAGGCGGCTACTCCGGAGCTGCCTTACATGAGCCCCGCGTGGAGGTTGCGTGAAGAAGAGCGTGCTCGGGCCGAGTCGAGCAGAGAGGACTGGTAATGAACCCTGAACGCCCGTCTGAGTTCCGGAAGCTCGTCAGTGCGGTGGAGGAGAGCTTCCGAAAGATGCAGCCGTTCCGCGAGAACCGCAAGAAGCTGATCGACGCATTCGTGGGCAGCGACTATGCCGGCAAGGACAGCGAGAACAGCCCCCGGACTGTCTACCTCTACCTGCTGACGATGGCCGTGAACATCTACGTTCGGCAGCTTGCCGTCCGGGCGCCGACCGCCAAGGTGGTCTCTCCGTACCAGGAGCTTCGCCCGCTGGCCGCCAACCTCACCCTGGCCTGCAAGGATGCGGCCGATGAGTGCCACCTGGGCACCGTCCTTCGCGAGTGCGTGACCGACGCGCTGTTCTCGCCGCGGGCCACCGTCAAGATCGGGGTGGAGTTCCGCGGCCAGGGAAAGTACAAGGGCGTGGATGTGGACTTGACCGAGCCCTTCGTTCGCAAGGTCAGCTTCGACGATTACGTCATCGACATGTCGGCCCGCGCCGCCGGCCGCCCGGACTTCGAGGGCGACCGCTACTACCTGAGCCGCGAGGAGTTCGACCGGCGCTACCCCGGCCTGTGGGCACAGCTCGGCCTGGCCAGCGGCGGGGTTCTCGACACCAAGAACGACGGCGGCGAGGATCGCGCCGAGGCCATCAGTCACTCCCCGGGCGGGACCGACGAGGGGCTTGGTCCGAAGATCGCCATGTGGGACATCTTCCTGCCGAACGAGTGCAAGGTTGTGACCTACGTTGCGATGAAGGCCGAGCGCCCGGTGGCCGTGATCGACCTGGACGGTGACGAGGACGGCGCGTACCGGAGCCTGTGGTTCACCGCGGTTCCAGACAACGCGCTGGCCATGCCGCCGATGGCCACGCTGAAGAACGTCCACAACCTCGCGAACAGCCTGTTCCGCCGACTCGCCGCCCAGGCGCGAAATCAGAAGCGCGTCGTGGGGTTCGATGACGAGGAGAGCGCGAACCGCTTCAAGATGGCCCGGGACGGCGACGGGGTTCACTGGAAGGGCCAGAAGCCGGAGAACATCGAGGCCGGCGGCATCGACCCTGCCGTGCTGGCGTTCTTCATTCAGCTTAAGGACATTTTCTCTTGGACTGCCGGCAACCTGGACAGCCTGGGTGGGCTCTCCCCGATGGCGGAGACCGCCAAGCAGGACGAGCTACTGGCCCGCTCAGCGAACGCCCAGCTCGCCGACATGCAGGAGGCCACCAACGAGTTCGCTCAGACCATCTTCCGACAGATCGCCTGGTACGAGTGGACTGATCCGGTGCGCGTGCGTATTCTCCAAAAGGAAATTCCGGGCACCGACGAGTATCTCTCGGTGGAGTGGTCCCCCGAGACGCGCCGGGGCGACTTCCTAGATTTCAACTTCAGCATCAATCCGCACTCCATGCGCGAGGACTCCCCGGCCGCCAAGATTCAGAAGCTCCAGGGCGTGCTCATGCAGTTCTACGGGCCGCTTCAGCCGTTCTTCCAACAGCAGGGATTGACGGTGGACGTGCGCCGGCTCAACGAGCTGGTGTCCGACTACTCGAACCTGCCGGAGCTGGAGCAGCTCATCATCGCCGTCAACCCCGAGACGGCCGCACAGATGGCCGGGCAGGGGCCGGCGGGCAACCCGTCGCCGACGCTGGCCAAGGCGGCGGTGACTAAGCGCACCTATGAGCGCATCAACCGGCCGGGGGCCACCCGGGTCGGGAAGGACATGGCCATGATGCAGACCTTGATGGGCGGCAATCCGCAGCCGAGTGAGGCCGCGGCGATAGGGAGGCCGGTGAGCTGATGAAGAAGTGCATTGTGATTCCCGTTACCAGCGGGGAGGCTGAGCGTCGTTTGGCCGCCCTGGTCGAGATTTTGCGGGAGGAGGCTATGGCTGCCCGGCCGCGTCATATCCTGAGGGCGGAGTGGCTGGATCGCCTTGCCGACTCTGCTCGCGTTGAAGATCGGGCCGAGTGATGGCGATCTTCCTGTACGTCCACCCGAAGACCACCAAGATCGTCGAGGAGGTCTTCCCTTGCCGGAAGGCCCCGCCGACGATCACCCTGGAGGATGGAACGGTCTGCGAGCGGTGCCTGGCGGCCGAAATTGCCAGTCAGGGCGGATCGAGCCCGGCCTGCTGGCCCCTGCACAGCCAGGCCCTCGCCGTGCATCCGTCGCAACGCAAGCAATACGAGGAATTTGCCGATAAGAACGGTGTGGGGACGACCTTCGACTCGCGTGGTTGCCCGGTGTTCGAGTCGAGGGGGCACCGGAAGCGGTACTGCGATCTGGTGGGGGCGAAAGACTTTGACGCTGGGTACGGAGACCCGATTTAAGGAGCAGCGGATGGCAGGCAGCGACAAGGAAACTGTGGTGGACGAGAAGGTCGTTGAACAAACTCCCGAGAAGACCCCGGCCGAGAAGCCGGCGGGCGAGGAGCCTTCGTTCATGGACGATCTCAACAAGGTTCTGGATCAGAAAATCGAGTCCGAGAGCAAGACTCCGGACGAGAAGTTTGCCGAGGCCGCCAAGCAGGGTTCGCCCGCTGACGGCAAGGCCAAAGATGGCGGAAAGGCTGAGGGCGCCGAGGCCGAGCCCGCCGAGAAGGATGAGCCGGGCGACGGAGAGGTTCCTCCCGTTGATGATGCCCTGCTTGAACGTGCGGTAGTCGCTGGCATGACACTGGCCGATGCCAAGGCATTCCCCAGCGTGGAGGCCCTGGAGCGGGTGGTGGCGAGGCTTGAAAGCGTCAAGCCTGCGGCCGGCGAAGAGAAGAAGCCCGAGGAAAAGAAGCCCGAGGAGGAAGACCCCCTGGAGGGTATTCCGGATTTGAACCCGGAGGACGTTCAGGAGGACATCGCCAAGGGGTTCAATGCCCTAAAGGGCATCGTGAGAGAGCAGTTCAAGACCATCGCTGGCCTGCGGACTGAACTCTCGAAGAGTGTCGAGGCGCGTCAGGGGACGTGGCTCGACTTGGAGATCGCCAAGCTGGGCAAGGACTTTGTGGATGTGTTCGGCGAGGGCAACACGGTCGAGCTGCCGGCTGGCAAGCAGAAGGCTGCGCGGGACAAGCTCCAGCGCGCCGTCGCGTTTGCCGAGTCGGAGGCGAAGGCCGAGGGGAGGCCCATCCCTCGCACCGAGGCGCTGAAGCAGGCCCTGGCCATCTCGTTTGGCGACAAGGTTAAAACTGTGAAGGATTCGGCGGTTCAGGAAGCCGCCGCACAACGCTCTCGCCGGGCTCTCAATCGCCCTCGCGACACCACTGGCCGGTTCGCCATTGACCCCGATGCTCAATTCGGGCGACAGGAAGACCGGGCGGCCGATGCCGTGAAGGAATTGATTGAGAAGTTCTCGGTCGAGGCGTAATCCTTCGAGAGCATGAAAGGGTAGTCACATGGCATTCGTACTGACCCCCGAACAGATGCCCGATGCTGTCATCGCGACGATGAACAAGCTGAATCAGGGCAAGTGGATCGGCGAGATGACCGATCTTCAGGAGCATGTGGGCTTCAGCCAGATCGCGCAGGCCCGCAAGGAACAGCAGTCCAGCGGTCGCGGCGTGACCGTTCGCTACGTCATGGATCACAACCACAGTGCCAAGCACGTCGGCCTCTTCGGGTCGATGGAGTACGGCCGGAACGACGCTCTCAAGGAGGGCACGGTCCCCTGGTGCTACACGGACGGCAACATGGTGTTCGACGAGCGCGAGCCCGACATGAACGCCGGTCCCGAGCAGGTCGTGAGCCTGGTCGAAGTCGAGCAGGCCCGGATGCTGACCTCCGTGATCGAGCTGTGCGAGCAGGACGTTTGGGGCAAGCCCGCCACCTCCTCCGACAACGACACCCCGTTCGGCATCGAATACTGGGTGACGAAGGCCGCCACCCTGGGCTTCTACGGCGTGGACCCGACCGGGTTCCCCGCTGGTCGCGCTGGCATCTCCAGCACCGACTACCCCAGGCACGCCAACTTCACTGGCCGGTACTCCAGCGTCGGTGACACTGCGAGCACCGGTCTGGTCTACCAGATGGAGCAGGCCGCCGACAAGTGCAACTGGGTCGCCCCCGCTCCGGAGCCGGGCATGGGCCGCAAGGGTTCCAGCCGTGGCATCTACTGCAACTGGGCGACCAAGTACGCCCTGAAGAACGTCGCCAAGGAGAACAACGACTCCCTCGGCTTCGACCTGAGCACCAAGGAGCCTGTGTTCCGTGGCGCTGGCATCAAGTACGTCCCGTACCTCGATGCCAAGAGCGACAACCCGCTCTACATGCTGGATCACAACCACCTGTACGCCAAGTTCCTCAAGAACTGGTGGATGAAGCGGGTCAAGGTTCAGCAGCTCCCGAGCCAGCCGCACTGCTTCGCGGTCATCGTCAGCCTCGTCTGGCAGATCGTCGCCGACGATCTCCGCAGGCAGGCCGTCTTCTACGCTGCGTAGTCGGCTGACCTGAAGGCATAAGAAGGAAAGGAAAACTGAGATGGGAATGGCGAAACACATCAATCTGGCCGAGAAGTTCCAGAAGAAGGTTCTTCTGGTCGGCACCGCTGGCGACGTTTTCCGTCGCGGCGTGGGCGTGGCTTACAACCGTGACTACGGCACCGCCGCCACTCGCGAGGAGTCGCGCGACAACCGGGTCGAGGCGCTGGCCACTGCGAATCACTGCGACTTCGCTGGCGTGCTCGACGAGACCGTGACCCTGCCGTCCACCGGCCAGGCCGAGGTCATCATCAACCTGCCCGGCAGCATCTGCGACGTTGCCATCGGCAGCGATACCGTCATCAACGCCACCGTCCTGCACGCGCTGGCCGCCAGTGGCGCTCCGGGCGTGTTCCGCGATGATGTCGGGTTCTACGCCAAGGGCGCGGCCCTTGCGCTCCAGACCGTGACCTCCGGCAAGCTGGTCGAGAGTCTCGACGGCTCGGCTGTGGTCGCTACCAATACCGTGACGAAGACCGGGCTGTTTGCCGGCGCCGCGGCTGGCGATTTCCTGGTGATCCTGGCGTCGAGCACTGCGGCGGGTGCCGCGGGCGCCACCCCGGGCATCTACGAGATCGACAGCGTGACCAGCGACGACGTTGGTGTGCTGGTGGACGCCCCGGGCGACGGCGACCTGGCCTGCTACGTTGTCAGTGGCAACCCGGTTGCCCTGTGCAAGCTCCTCGACGGCGAGCCCTCCTCGGGCTGCATCGAGTGGGTCAGTCCTCTGGACAACGCCGCGACTCAGAGCATGGTCGGCGGGTTCACTCACGTTTTGGGCGGCGTGGTGCTGGGGTCTGGCGATGCCACCTCCACGCTGGCTAACGGCACTCGCATGGGCGAGAAGAAGGGCTTCATCGAGCACGGCGCCCTGGGGACCCAGGACTACCTCATCACCGTCACCCTGGGGCTCCAGCTCAACGGGTCCACGGACCTGAACACGATTGAGATGGACGCCGACGCTGACGTTTCGGTCCTTGAGTGGGTCGGGACTCAGTGGCGTCTGGTCGAGAACGTCGGTCCGACACTGGCCTAGTAACTGAGCGGGGAGGGGGTCGGCTTGTAACCGGCCCTCTCCTCCTCTACTTTTCGAGGAGAAAACGATGGCAGCGGAAACGAAGGAGCCGGTGGTTCCCAAGTCAGACATCCCCGAGAACGTCATCAGCGATTTCCGGCGCATCCTGGGCCTCGCCCCGGACGCCGGCCTCCCCGCGAACATCGAGTCGATCTATCGCCGCTACGCGAAGATGAACGACATCTGCTCCGCCGGGAGGATTTCCGCAAAGGAATTGGTTCTGCTCGCCATGCTGGCGCCGAGCGCTCCCGTTCTGCCTGCCGCCGCTGGCGGCCCGGCCCCGGGTGGTGCGAAGCCGGTGTTCCCGCCGAGCAGGTAGGAGGTCGCCATGCGGTTCTTCGTGCCCCTGGTTGCGGTCTGTGCCCTTGCTGGGTGCATGACCCCCAGAGATCAGGTGGGCGTGGTCCGAGCGATGAAGAATTACTCCGCCACTGGCCAGCCTGAGCGGGCGCAGGAGATGGCCCAGGTTGCCATCGACTGCGGCGCCCTCGATGCCGATCCGGTCACTGGCGCGGTGATCCCCGGCGATGTGGACCCGGCCACTGTTGAGGACACCCTGGAGGCTGCCGCCGCCAACGCCGCGGTCATCGCCGCCGAGCGCAAGACGCGCAGGGCCGCGCTGACCTTCGCGCAGGAGTTCGGCAAGGGGTTGCTGAGCCAGACACCGTGGGGCTCGGCCGCCATTGGTCTGTTGGGGGCCGGTTGGGCGCTGCTGCGGCTACGCAAGGCGCGGGGCGCCGTGGTTGGGCTGGTTAATGCCGGCATGGAACTTCGCGAAAAGGCCAAGGCTGGCGAGCCGCTGGGCGAGGCCGTGGTCAAGAGTGTGCTGGGCTTCTGGTCTGACGCCAGCGGCGCCAAGGCCGAGGTCGAGTCCGCGCTGGCCAAGATCAAGCCGGTGTGGCAACCTAAGCCGGCCGAAGCGCCGAAAGCGTAGGCGGCACGTGATCTTCGATGGCCTCGATCCGGATGAGACGAGCTTTGTTCTGAGGGCGTGTGAGGATGAGAAGCTGTTCAAGCAGTACGTGATAGCTGACATTTTCAAGCGCAATCGTAGGTGCGCGTCTCATGCCAAGGATATTCGCCAATTGAAACTGTGGCGGGCGGTTCAGGCGTCGGTCGGGGGGATGGTTCTCGCCATTGGGGCGTGGCTGGCCTCGCAGTTGTGGGGCAAGTCGTGAACCGCCGCCAGCGCATCTTCTTGTTCATCGCCTGCCCGCTCTGCCTCGTGGCCGGCTACTGCCTGGCCTGGGCGGCGACGTTGCTCGCCGAGTGCCACCCGCTCGCCGCGCTCGGTGAGTGGGTGGAGCGGCTGGCGCAGATGGTGGGAGGGGGGCGGTAATGGCTCGCTACTCCTGCGTCTACGACTCCGCCGGGAAACTCATCGAGATCGGCGCAATCGGCCTCGAAGACAAGCATTGGGGCTCTCCGGAGGCCATGAAGAAATTCACGGTTAAGGAAGTGGAGCTTACCACTGAGCAAGCCGGCGCGCTGACTCTCATTTCGCAGGGGCAGGGCGGCGACGGAGTAGAGAAGACTGGAGCCAAACTCTTCTTGGAGGCCATTTCTGCCGACGAGGTTCTGCGTGAGGCGATCATTGCCGATGCAATCGCGGAGGTAACAAAGGTGCCGGTCGTGAAGGTTGCGGTGAAATAGATGGCTAACGATCTTCTCTCCGGGCAGATGATCGCGACCATTTCCGACAACGGCGGAAAGGTGCGCGTGACGTTTGCCGCCGACGATCTTGATGCCGAGTTCGTGGCGTTGCTAACGACCTCGCACTACATCTACAATGTCACGCGCAACGAGAACAGTCTGATAACTTCGGTCAGTGGTGACGAGGACACCGGATTCATTTTCGATACAGCCCTCAATACGGCCGGGACCACATGGGCAACCGGCGATAGCTGCACACCGTGCCGTAGCAATACCAAGCTGCAATACAGCACCAACGCCCTGGCCAGGGCTGGCGCCAGCGCCGGAGATACGGTGCTGGTAGGCTATGCCGTAGTCGCTCGGCGGGTCGTGATGACCAACTATCCCGGCACGATAGGGGTTCAGCTTCACTGGTGGGGTCTGCTGGCGAAGATGCGGATTCACGTCCAAGGCGCGGGAAACGCCTCCTGCTTCTACTATTCCGCTATCTTTTCTGGCGTCGGGCAAAGCGAGATTCGCAACATCACTATGGACGCCGGGTATGCTGGCCTGCGGTATGTCGATTCCAGCTCTCCGGCCACGGGTGGCGGCGTGTGGGCGGACCGCTGCCGGATTTCCGGCGGCCAGGGCACGGCCGGCTACGGAATCTATTTCCACACTGGGGCGGCTACCGGGGAGGTAATCAAGGTCACGCGGTGCGAGATTTTTGGATGCGTCATGGGGATTCGCGTAACGGCTGGCACCGTGGCAATGTACAACACCACGATCTACGACTGCCAGTTCGGCGTTTACAATGCGAACATCGCCAGCATATACAAGAATGTGGCTTCGCTGTTCTGCGTGTTCGATTGGTATCAGCTCACCAACGCAACAGTGACCTATTGTGCCGACACGGACGGCTCGCTGCCTGTTGCGACAGGCAATCTCCTTGCTCTGACGAAAGCGCAGTGCGCAATCTGGAAACACCACGACGGCGGATTCTACCTGGGCGGAGGCCGAATCCTGGCCACGTCCAGCATGTACGGAACCGGAGACTATCAGGCCGGGCAGCCCGCGACCGACATTGACCGCACGAGCATTACCACAGGTTGTCCGATAGGTTGCCACAAGGGTACGACTAATGCCTTTGGCCGCACCTGGCCGGCGGCCAGCAACGTCCTCGCCGGCAGCGGGGCTTACGTCTCATGGGCCGGGACGCAGACGCCGAGCAGCGACAAGCTCTACTCGGCCGCCGAGGAGGCCGCCCGCAACATCGACCCGGGCGAGGCTTATGTGCTCCGCGAGGCCGACGGCGGGCCGTCGAGCTATAAGATTCTTGACGTGACCAAGACCCCGGCCTACGCCCCCGACTTCCCCGCCGTTGCCAATGTGGCTTCGGACGATACCGTCAATGGCAGTCCGGGCACGATGGACCTCCCGGCGCTGAATAAGGTGGCCCCGAGCGATACTTTGCGGGGCTCGGCCGGGACGCTGGACTTGCCTGCTTTGAATAAGGTGGCCCCTTCTGATACTATCGAAGGCGTTGCTGGCACTCTCGATCTCCCCGCTATCAATAAGGTGGCTCCATCAGACACACTGGAGGGCGTAACGGGAACGCTCGACCTTCCTGCGATCAACAAGGTGGCCCCATCGGATACGCTTGAGGGGGTGACGGGGACTCTTGACTTACCCGCACTGAATAAAGTGGCTCCGAGCGATACCCTGGAGGGCGTTTCCGGAACCCTTGACCTCCCCGCGATCAACAAGGTTGCGCCTTCGGATACCCTGGAAGGCGTCACCGGCACCCTTGATCTTCCTGCTCTGAACAAGGTTGCGCCTTCGGATACCCTGGAAGGCGTCACCGGCACCCTTGATCTTCCTGCTCTGAACAAGGTCGCACCAAGCGATACCCTGGAGGGGGCGGCCGGAACTCTCGACCTTCCTGCTTTA
>Ga0265297_10006732_pt1 | contig 16421 bp, 12 predicted proteins | sample Munlanlwell13791_FD_192502 | JGI IMG/M metagenome (GOLD analysis project Ga0265297, IMG submission 192502) | Leachate microbial communities from a municipal landfill in Southern Ontario, Canada - Leachate well 137-91 | ecosystem: Engineered > Solid waste > Landfill > Unclassified | place... | reverse complement strand
TGGGCATAACGGGAAAAACGCTTGAGGTGAGAAAGAATCGCATGCACATCATCATGGTACCCATGAACGTGGAGAGATTGATTCTCATAAGGTTCAAAAGCTTTATTTACCGACTTTATGGCTCCCTTTATAGGCTTTGTATACCAGTTTGTTATCTGAGTATTATACGGCTCAGCAATGGAAACTTGAGACGCTCGCTTGAAAAAAGGAGTGAATATTGCGTAAGGAGTACCGCCGGTCGAAACTATATCTTCAGGCTCCGTAAGCAAACAGTCATTGAACTGATTATAGTCAACGTCATGCTGATAACATGTTTTTTTGAGCGCTTCATCCCTTCGCATACTAAATGGCGTATAGTCACGATTAAGATATAACGCGCGCGCATGTACTGCTTGCAATAACGAAAGTAAAATTTCTTCAGGATGTCCTTGCATTATATACAAGCGTCCTCCGCTTTTGCGTATCTGCTCATCTAAACTTATTAATGATTCACGCATAAACTGAAGAGCATTAAGACTACGATACGTATTCATTTCATCAACTTGACGGGGATCGATTATAAAACAAGGAATAACCGACTCTGCCTCGAGCGATGCTTGTATAAGTGCAGTATTATCTTGAATTCTAAGATCTCGGCGAAAAATATAGATCACGCACGCATATTTTTTCTTCATTTCTTCACCTTAATATTTATTTTAAATTAGCTGAGTTTACTGAATACATAGCTACAAGTTCAAGAATTTCGAATTTTTTTAAAAAAAATTTTCACAATTCATTGCGTAGAAATATTTTTTGTGTCTATACTTGCCAACGAATCGGATAAACAGATCTTTTACATAAGGAGATTCTATGAAGACAATAGCGGCCAAATACGTCTGGTGCATATTTTTGTCATGCAACATGATCATGTCTATGGAACAAATTCCAACATCAGCTGCTACATACGATACCGAATATTACTTGGGGCACAAACTTGAATGGTCGACTGAACACAGCGACGGAATAACACATATTGCGTATAGTCCATTAAAAGAACAGCCATTTTTTATCGTAGGATCAGAGGACAATTCTATAAGCCTTTGGCATGAAGATGGAACTTTGGGTTTTCAAACAACAACAGAACACAAACAAATAACAGCTCTCGCTATTAGACCAGACGCACAAGAAATAGCCGTTGGAACATCAGGAGATCGACGATCAGTTATTCTTTATGACGCCAATACAGGAACCATAAAAAATCTTATAAATTTGACACACGATGAACAAGCTAATTACATAACAGATATATCATATAGCCCATTAGGAGACCTTTGCGCAGTAATGCAAAACGGAACTACCTTTATATGGGACAGAGAAAACATAGAACCTGTTACTAAAATACCCTCTTCATACCATGCCTGCTCAGCACGAATTTTACCTGACAATGTTTTACGAATAGTAACGCAGGCTGGGAAAATTTATACATTTCCTATTACACAGCCTCATATTTTAGAAAAAATTAATATACGGAAAAGCCTTCCCGTAGCACAAACCATATCACGCCCTTTCTTATCTCAAGACGGGCAAGAGTGCGTCGCATCATTTATACCACATATAGCCTATAAACCTGATGAAATAACCGTTTGCATTTTTGATATACTTCATAAAACTTTCGTTAGTATTAAAGAAGGGCGCGGAATTTCTCACGCGGCATTCTCACAAGATCGTTCAGTATGCGCTTCAATTTTCGGACGTATGTTAACTACGTATCATAGGATCTCAGAACCTGGAATTGATGGTTTTAACCATATAGTAACACACAGCAGTACACCATCAACAACCGCAACCGCTTTAGCTTGTTCACCTGATGGCTCGCATATGGTGACAAGTTTGAGACCTCAAACAATAGCTTTATGGCGCTTAATAAAAGAATGTCGAACCGTTAAAGATAAGTAATTTAAAATTTTTCATGAATACGGCTAAAGGATTTTCATTACTTGAGTGCGCTATGGCTGTAGCACTTTTGATTATTATTGCACATATTATCGTCATTCATGGAACATACTTGCAGCGCATACTTGTAAGACAAGATGTAGAAAAACTCATGGCCGTTTGTCGTTTTTTACAACAAACGGCCATGGTTACTAATACAACCAAAGAACTCGTTTTTGATCAAAAAAATAAATCTTACACCTATGATTCAACAACTGTAAAGCTTTCAAAAAACACAGAATTTGGCATACTACCGGGTACATTGGGACCACCATCAAATCCTACGCACCCTATTACAAGCCCTGTAACTTTTAGCAATGAAAAAATAATTTTTCACCCTGATGGCATTATTCAGCCAGGTACGGTATATTTAATACGTAAAGACATACAGGTTATGTATGCCTTAAGTTGCGCTGTTAGTCAGGTTTCATTTTTGCGCATATATCACTACGATGGAAAGTGGCATTGCATTTCATAGAAACGGTACAAAATCATGATTTTGAGAATTCTTATATCTCTTTTAATAGGACTATTCAGTAGCCTTTTGGTTATGGAACAGGACCAAGATATAAAGAATGTTCTTGAGAGATATTGCATAGACATGTTTGAAGACGCGATGCATTGTACCATGAAGTGCACCTTGACAAATATTGATCTATTGAGAACTACTATAGTTTTAGATCATGTGGCAGTAACGCCTAAGGAACAAGCTACTGACGCATGGCATTGGACATGTCAACATTACACAATAAGAATCTCTCCCTGGGCATTACTGACACGACACGTAGTATCAATGGATATGAGTCTTGACGGGATTAACGCTTATTCTAAATTTGAAAACAATACACTCGAAATCATGCCTCATATACAACTTCTCGCATCATTTTCTGATGTAGCAATTTTAGAACTTAAAAGTTTAAGACTGCGCAACGTTCGCCTATCAGCTCACGATCCTGTTAAACATCATGATATTGATCTTGGCTTTAACTGTGATTGTTTAACTCCAAAAAATAGATTCAATATAGCATTCTCATGGATTTATGGGAAAATAACGTATGCCAACAGAGCTCTTTTTGATAATTTACAAGGGACAATTGATTGCAGCATACATACACCATGTAATGACACCTTAGAAAACATCCACTGCAAAGTTGATTGCTATTGCGAAATTCCACAATTGCAAGGCGACAATAAGCAATGTCACATAACCGGTTCATTCAAACATGGAACAGCACAAGCCGACATACAAAGTTCTCATGAAAAATTACATCTAGGACCAATCAAAATTGATATATCCAAAGATACCATAAATGCACAAGCAACAATACGCTTACCGCTTTCATATCTTCTTTCAATTGCTCAAAACACAGAAACACCATTACCTATTACGGGAGACTGCATAGGACGCATTCAGGCACAATATACTCAGAACTCACTATCAGTAAAGGGAGCCTGTGGCATTAAAAACCTTCAGTACAAAACAACAAAACTCGCGTCTCTCATAGCAACTACGTTCTCTAATTCCGCAGATACCTGGTCAGGTCATATACATTATAAAAATGAAGAGATCACGGCCGAAAGTTATTGGAATTTTAATAATAAAACAGGAAATGGATCTCTTAATTTTTATAATAGTTCTCAATTAAGTTCTACACGAGCACCAGCTTTATCGATTAAACCAAAAGACTTAGTACTTAACGCGCAATGCACAGATACATCATCAATACACGCTTGCTATAAAGCAGCAATTTCTCATGACAAAAATGAGCGACAAGAAATTATTAAAGGCACAGTAGATGCTGATAAAAATTCACTTCAGGTTAAGGGAACCTTCAATACATTTTCATATAATATATCCGCATCATTCGATCCTTATATTAGATTAGACAATGCGTCTCTCTATAATGAAAAACAGGAATCTATCATTTCACTGCAATCAAAAAGAGACTCCACAACATATAAAGGCATACTAGAACTCAAACCACTTCTCCCTTTAATCAAAGACTTTTTTCATATAGATCTTCAAGGGCAAGGAACACTCAAACTCTATGGATTATATGCCGACAATCAAATAAAGCTCAAAACAAAACTTGAACATGGGACCATTCGTGTTCCACAGACCTATATGTGTCTTACAGGCCTTGACGCGCTCTGTTCTTTAGATCTGCTCAGCAAAACCATACTGTTAAATTATGCTCGAACACAACTTTATGAAGGTGATATTGTTTGCCGTAAGGCTACTGTCATTTTTGATGATTCATGGCACATTTCATACGCGCAACTACCCTTAATCATCAATCAATGTTTATTTAATATACGCAAAGACTTATTTGGCATCATCTCCGGAAATATTTTGTATACATATCCGGCATCAGGTACACCGGAATTGAATGGCACGATACTTATAGACCGTACACAACTGACAGAAAATTTATTTTCAGGAATTCTCCGTGAAGCAAATTCTCTGTCACCACAAGGGCTACAAACAGTCAAAGCGCTTGACACCGTATGCAATATTGATGTTTCAACATATAATCCTATTCGTGTCAATACTGTTTTTCTCGATTGTGACGCACGTATTCATATGCACATGCATGGCCCAATAAAAGATCCTATAATAGCAGGCACTGCAACATTACCTACAGGCAAGCTATTATTTCCATATAGGCCTCTTTATATTACAAAAGCAACAATTACACTATCACCAGGGGCCATGACAGATCCTTTGATCGATATCGTTGCAAAAAACAGAATCAAAAAATATATGATAAGTTTGCAGGTTTCAGGATCATTACAAAATCATCAAATTGTTTTAAGTTCAACGCCACCGCTCAGCACAGAACAGATTATTGCGCTGCTCCTTATCGGATCTGAAGAAGAATCCTTAGGCACCATGATTCCAGCGCTTGTTATGCAAAATATTAAGCCACTTATATTCAGCTCTAAACGAACAAAATTTCTAGAAAAATATGTCAACGTACTACTAAAACCATTACAGTACATACACTTTGTTCCAAGTTTTGCTGACCAAACAGGACGCGGCGGACTCCGCGGCAAAATAGAAATTGATATAAACGATCGCTGGCGCGCGATGATTCAGAATAACTTTAATCTATCCGAAGACACTCGTTTTGAAGTAGAATATATGCTCTCTGATGATATATCACTAAAAGGTGGCCGCGATGAACACAGAGACATAACAGGTGAAGTTGAAATGAGGTGGAAATTTCATTAAGAAGGGCTCGTGTAGTTTATGAAGAAAATAATCAATATACATATAATGATCTGGTTTACGTTTTGTATATCCACACTTGTTTTTCCCGGTCCTCACACAGGAACTCAAGTATTTAAACATACACAATCACAAGAAGAAATCACAGATATATATAATACGGTTGAAAACCAAACTACCGTAATACCGTCAACCTTTGGGCACACACATTTCATAGTCGGTATGCCGGCTGAAGACACGCAACATATACAACAACAATCTCAACCTCAAACAAGCTCGTGCCCGGGTTGCGTACGGCAAGCGTTCTTTTCTCCTGACGACGCGCTCGAAAAACGTCTGATAGAATTCATTGATCAAGAACAATTAAGTTTAAAGATTGCTGTATTCCAGTTCACCAATATTGAAATAGCTCGCGCAATCAAACGAGCACAAGCACGAGGAATAGCAATAGAAATTATAACCGATCCATTATGTTTGCAAGATAGATTTAATAAAGTAAGTTGGCTCTCGCAAGAAGGCCTTGCTACATACATTTATAATCCGGACCAATCGAAAGCAACTCTTTCTAATAAGATGCACCACAAATTTGTTGTCTTTGGTAAAAATATAAACAATAAAAAATTAGTCTGGATTGGCTCATTCAACTTCACAAAATCAGCTGATTTGGCAAATCAAGAAAGTGTCGTTGTCCTTGATGATGAACAAATTATCGCAAAATTTGAACATCAATACGGCCGTCTGAAAAAACGTTCAATTGCGTTCAAAAACTTTACAAAAAATCACATAATTGTACAGGCTTATCAACCAAAAGAAACACACAAACAATCACGCAAAAAGATTACGGTTGCGCAAACACACAAAAAGAAACTTTCTAAAATTGCCGAGGCTTAATAATTATCGAGAAGAACTAACTGAAAGATTAGATATCTGATGATCGTCTTGAGGCTTCATCACTACAATTCCTTCCTAGCAGACTCATGCTATTAAGCTTTTAAGAAAAAAGCAAGCATTTTATATAAATTATTGTTTTATTTTTCCATAGTTTCATATCTTAATCGATAGCAATGGGCGCTATTTGAAAAAGGAAAGTTTATATTTTAATGCGCATGTAAGCGCAAACAGGGAAAAAGGAATGAAGAATCATTCTATTCTGTTGCTACTCTTGGCATTATGTGTGCAACTGGAAGTAACAGCGGGACAGAGCAACATAAAAATTGCCGTTATTGGAGCGGGCTATGTAGGACTTGTTACAGGAACAGGATTAGCTGACATCGGAAACTCAGTCATTTGCGCGGATATTGATAAGTATAAAATTGAAGGGCTACAGCAGGGTATTGTACCTATTTACGAACCAGGGCTTGACGTAGTTATAAAGCGCAACGTGCAAAAACAACGTTTATGTTTTACAACAGACATCGCGCAAGCAATTCGAGAATCAGACGTTATTTTTATTGCCGTAGGAACACCAATGAGCGATGATGGCTCGGCTGATTTACAATACGTATATTCAGTTATTGATATCATTGCGCGCAACATAAACAGCTACAAAGTTATCTGCACAAAAAGCACCGTACCAGTCGGCACAGGATATCAACTTCGCTCAATCTTGATTAATAAAGGCATCTGCGAAGATTTATTCGACATGGCATCAAATCCTGAATTTTTACGTGAAGGCTCTGCCGTTAACGACTTTTTGTATCCTGATCGCATCGTTGTAGGCAGTGAATCAGAAAAAGTAAAAAATACCATGAACACGGTCTACCAAAAGATGATAGATACAGGAACACCTATTTTACATACCAATATTATCAGCGCAGAAGCTATCAAATATGCTTCAAATGGATTTCTTGCTATCAAAATCAGCTATATAAATGAAATGTCTAACCTTTGTAAGGCCTGCGGCGCGCGTATTTATGATGTCGCGAAAGGGATGGGCTTAGATAAACGCATTGGAGATAAGTTCTTAAACCCAGGACCGGGTTATGGAGGATCATGTTTTCCTAAAGATTGCCAAGCTCTTGTTTATATGGCACAACAACAAAACGTTCCCATGCGCGTTATTCAAGCAGCCATCGACGCTAATGTTTATCAACAAGCAGTTGCCGTTGAACGTCTCGTTAAGATAACAGGCCCGTTACAAGACAAAGTTATTACCGTTTTAGGACTTGCTTTTAAAGCACATACTGACGATGTCCGATATTCGCCAGCAATTAAAACTATCAAAGCATTGCTTGAGCAAGGAGCACGGGTAAAAGTATACGACCCAATAGCAACTAAGACTATGCAAGCAGTATTCTCTCCGAACCTAATCGAATATTGTCAAAGCCCATATGAAGCAGCAGAGCATTCTCATGCTATTTTAATCATGACAGAGTGGCCGGAATTTAAATCATTAGACTTGGAAAAACTCGGTCAAGCAATGGAATCACGTATCATCATTGACATGCGCGGCATAATTCAATTAGATCAAGCAGAAAAAGCAGGATTTGTATGTGACCCTGTAGGTATATAATACCATCTACTCATTGCTTATCGAGGAGCTAAAAATGAATATAAAAAATACTGTAGTAATAACGTGTATTTCTTTTTGTTAGTCAATATACCTATCGTCCATGCCTCCAATAATTGTGAATACTCTAAAAAAGCGCTCATCTTTGGAGTGACTGGTCAAGATGGATCTTATTTAGCAGAATTTTTATTAGAAAAGGGATATGAAGTTCATGGAGTTAAACGCAGATCATCCTCATTCAATACACAAAGAATCGATCATTTAATGTCAAACACCAATGAATGTTTTAAATCCTTGTACAAAACAAACTTTTATCTCCATTATGGTGATATTACCGATGCAACAAATATTACTCGTTTGATTCAAGAAATCCAACCTGATGAAATTTATAATTTAGCAGCACAAAGTCATGTACAAGTTTCTTTTGAATTACCGGAATACACGGCAATGGTTGATGGAATAGGAACACTACATATTTTAGAAGCTATTCGTTTATTAGGATTTTCACAAAAAACACGTTTTTATCAGGCATCCACAAGCGAATTATATGGGAAAGTTCAAGAGACTCCTCAAAAAGAAACTACTCCTTTTTATCCTAGATCTCCTTATGGAGTAGCAAAAATTTATGGATATTGGATTACAAAAAACTATAGGGAAGCTTATGGAATGTATGCCTGCAATGGTATTTTATTTAATCATGAATCTCCACGCAGAGGAGAAACATTTGTCACAAGAAAAATAACGCGCGCCGTCGCAAATATAAAAAACGGCAAAGATGATTGCCTTATATTAGGTAATCTTAACGCGCAAAGAGACTGGGGACATGCTCGTGATTATATTGAAGCAATGTGGCTTATGCTTCAACAAGAAACTGCTGATGATTTTGTTATTGCCACAGGACATACACATACTGTTCGCGAATTTGTAGAAAAAGCTTTTGCTATTATTGGTATAACCATTTTATGGCAAGGGCAAGGATACAATGAAGTTGGAATTGATTCCAGTACCGGAAAAATTTGTGTCAAAATTGATAAACGTTATTTTCGGCCTACAGAAGTAGATATATTGCTTGGCGATGCTACAAAAGCTAAAAATCTTCTTGGCTGGGAACCCAAAATTACTTTTGATCAGTTGGTTAATGAAATGATGCAAGCAGAGTTGACTGCTTCATCTAGATAAACAAATACGCGAGCGAAGGAGATTAATACATGTTTGCATCGAGTAAAATTAATTATAGCTGCATTGTATTTTTACTTTTTGCATCATTCAATTTAATAGTTAGTAGTAATACACCTATACGTTTAGGAAGTAAATATGGAGGTTGGATTATACCTGATAAATACATAACGGAAACATCTCTTTGCTACTGTGTCGGAGCAGGAGAAGATATAAGCTTTGATCTTGAATTAATAGAAAAATATGGGTGTAACGTTTATTCTTTTGATCCTACACCAAGAGCAATGGAACATATACAAACTATCAAAGAGCTTATCACTCAAAAAAAGCGGGCAACTACCTGTCATGGGTATGCTTACCCTCAAAATTCATCGTTATTCAAAAACTACTTTTTCAATGCAATAGGCTTATGGGACGAAGATAAAAATATTGAATTTTTTGTTCCTCAAAATTCACTTCATGTTTCACATTCAATAGTCAACCTTCAAAAAACCGATTCCTTTTTTATTGTCCCATGTAAAAAACTTTCAACTATAATGAAAAATTTTGGTCATATAAGACTCGATCTTCTAAAAATAGATATTGAAGGAGCGGAATACAACGTATTAAAAAACATGTTATATGAAAATATCAAACCTACAGTGTTATGTATTGAATTCCATCCTGTAAAGAATTTTGATCTCAAAAAAACATTATACGAACTAATGCTTGCAGGATATGCTATATTTCACAATCACAACAATAAAGATTATACCCTCATTTATTCAGAAGCTTTTTCTCGTGATAAAAATGAAATTTATAATTCTATTGAACTTAAAAAAGATACAATATCTTCAGATAACACAATGACAATATACAGTTATTTTAGCGATCTCTTTACACAAGACTCTGTAACTACTGAAGCTTATGTATATAAACTGCTTAAACAAAATCCCTTACCCCTTGCATGTAATTATTTAGCTGTACCATGGGCAGTATTAATTAACTCTAAAACATTAGATCAAATGCCTTCTATTAAAATACAAGGGGGCTTCACAATTTGCCAACACATTCATTTCGAAAAAATAATACCTATATTGAAGAAAATTGGCATAGATGTTCTATTTACACCGCATGTTTGCAAAGAGAAAAAATATGATGGGATCTCTGTATTGCCATTTCCGCATTATGCAGTTAATGGGATTGACCCAGCCCCAATAAAAGACATATGGTACTCTTTTATAGGAGCTAATACACACTTTACAAGAAGTCAAATATTTAACGTACCGTCTACACATAATATCGTCATAAAAGAACGAAAATCTTGGCATTTTTCAGGTAATAAAGAAACACAAAAAGCAGAAAAGAAAGAATATAAAGACATTTTGTCTCGTTCACGTTTTTCGTTATGCCCACGAGGAACCGGTCCAAGTACCATTAGATTCTGGGAATCTCTACAAGCAGGCGCTATACCTGTTTTAATTTCTGACTCCATGTCCTTACCCGAAGGAATTGATTGGCATGAATGTATAGTTCAAGTTCAAGAATGTGACGTAAAAAAAATAGAAGAATATCTATCATCAATATCAATAGAAAGGGAGAGTATTTTACGAGAAAATTGTTTAAACGCGTATAAAGCATTTTCCGGACAAAATTTTATTTCACCCATTTTAAGAACATACACATTAAATTAAGAGAGATATAATAATGAAAAATTTCCTGTTAATCACATTAATATCGATAACTCTAATTAATAACGTTTATACTCAAGATAAAATAAAACTATATGCTATCTACACGCCATCACATGAATACATGATGAATGAATTCTTTTTACCGTCAATAAAAGACGCTTATGATATTATACTTGAAAAACACGACCAACAATGTCAATCCGGCGATTTCATGAGCACTGGCTGGCTCGAAACAATGATTCACAAAGTAGATGTTGTTATAAGAGGAATCAAAGAAAATTGGGGGGAAATTTTTATACATTCAGATGTTGATATACAATTTTTCAGACCAACTCAAGATTTAATTAAAAATTGTATGCTAGATAATGACTTTGCTATACAAAAGAACGACAAAAAAGGAGCAATTTGTGCAGGCTTTTTTGCTTGTCGAGGCAATGAAAAAACTCTTGCACTGTGGAGCGAAATAAGAACACGACTTATTGACGCAACTAAAGATCCAATTAAAGCTCAAAATGAAAATATACACGACCAATCAATACTTGAATCACTAATTCGTAAGTCTAATCCCTTCCATATAAAATGGACTTACTTGCCACCAGAATTTTATGTAACCACAGTTGTCAATGCAAAATATTGGGCACCAGGAAAAAATTTGATTATTCCTTCTAATATAGTTATGCATCACGCCAATTGGACAATAGGTCTTGAAAACAAAATTGCTCTACTTTCATACGTTAAAGAAAATGTAAAATTGGTTGTGGCATAAATAAAAAAACATTTAATCAATTTTAATATCGATTTATTGTTCTATAATATTAGCTCTGATATTTTACATATACTTCAATATTAAAATTACCTTTTCAAGGCAATGTATGTTGAAAAGAAACAATAATATAAGTTTTATAATGTTATGGAGTCAAATCTTATATTTTGGGTCAACAATAACTCAAGAATATAAAATCGCATTTGTAAAACAAGTTGTTTATCAAGATTTATATTGTGCTCAAAAAGATGCTCCATACTCTGATCTAATTTTTTCGTCTTTTAAAAGATCTGGACCTGTTGCATTATTTTCTAAACTTCATGCAGATTTTTATATAGTAGACACAGAGACAGATCGAGAATGCAATATTTGGAAAGAAAAAACACATGGCAATACAATACCTTATGAATTATTACGCTCAGAAATACCACTCAATGGGCTAAAAGCAGGACATATCTTCCCTCAAGGGCACTTTGCCGTAAAAGCATCACACGTAGATTGGGGCATGTATGATATTGTGATAGCCATGGAATGCGCCATTCCTGCAAAAATAACAAAACTTTATCCTTCTACCTTGTGGGCTTATTACATTGGTGAAGGCAATTGTCCATCTTTTGCAAAATCATTTCGAGCACCAATACCAGGATACGATTGTTTTCTCAGCCAAGATTTCAAAGCTCATCCTTCATATAAATCCCATGTGATCGAATTTCCTTATCAACTCCAATATTATGGTTGTTTCCATGAATTGTTAGGAATAAAACCAAATGATATAGAACGGGATGGGGTCTTTTTGGAATCTCATTCTGGCTTATACCATCTAAACAATACACAAAAAAAACATTTGAATCAGATAGCGCAACTCAAAAAGTATTCGCCTGGGGCCTCTCTGAAAGATCTGATTCAAACTCTAATACAAACAAAGTATTTTATCATTTTTATGGATAATAAAAGTGGAAAAAGAATGAATATTAGAGGCAATTCTATCCCCGAGGCAATTGCTGCAGGAAATTTAGTTATAGCAAGAAATTTCGGAATTAAAAATTTAGATTTACTTACAGAAAAAACAATAGTAAGAGATTTTGATGAACTTATTAGGCGTCTTGCATATTTTGAACAAAACCATTCTGAGTATCAAAAAGAGTTAGAAAAACAACGTAAAAAACTTAATTTATATTGTTGCGAACGACCTATACATGAAATAACTTCTCTTTGCTTATCAAAAAAACATCAAAAGCCACAAGTATAATGAATTTTCAAAAAACACCTATTATTAACCTAAACTTATGGATTTAATATTCAGAAAATATACGTTTAATTAATCTTTAATTAAGTATTGCCATGGAGCATACTTAAACCCTACTAAAATCTTGGGATAAGGAACGGCTCTACTATAATTTCTAACATTAGAAAGATGTAAATGGCAGCATTGGATCGATAAACAGGGATTTATAACTACTAATTCGGATTTTCTTGCGTAATAGGCTAATAAATTATCACAATGTACAGTACCTATTTCAATATTATAATTCTCTGAAACATGAAATGGTGTATTAAAAATCCATGTATCTTGTGAATTAAGCGATGGAATATTATGCTTCCTCATATACGGCATAAGAGTTCCATCTGGATTTACTTGCCAGCGCGTTATAGCCAACAACTTGTTAGTTAAATCATAGTCCTCAAGCAGAGTTAATGTATCGTTAAAATAAATATCTGCATTACTGAGAATAATCTTCTGATCCGGATATAATTCATTAGCTAGTGAAAAACAAAAACTATAAGTTGGTCTACCTTTTATGTACGTAATATTAATATTTTTTGACTTTAAGTAATCTAAAATAGGTAAGTCTTTTGATGGAGAATCTGAGGTTGTATCATATATCACATGAAAATTTTTAATTAACCTATGTGCCAAATTTTTCTCTAAACATTGAATATATTCATCAATTCGTTTTTCTGATTGCTCATTATATAGCGATGTTATGTATACAAATTTACCGTCAACAGCAGGCTCCGCTAGTGCAGTAGTTGCAGACAAACTTAATATTAATAATAGTAAAAATTTTTTATTAAAATTCTTATACATTTTTTTCCTTTGTCATCACCATAATCCTCAAGTACACACGACAATATGCCCGATAAAATCCCTAATACTTAAGATGATTCATTAATAGAAATTACGTATTATTACCGATAATCAATATCTTGCATATTAATCTCCTTGTATTACTCAAAGCTCATCATTAATTTTTTAGAAAAAGTCGATGCATAATAACGTATTATTGGACTAATAAAATTATGGCCTGAAAACGCTCGGTAGGCTTTATAACATGCCTGACGCATAGACTCTTCTTTCTGCAATGGTATATTTCGTATGATATCAGGAATATGTTGCACCTCATTTTCTTTCACGCGTATTACGCAACTAGACCAATCGAAACCATAAGGCAACACTTGATCATCTGATATTAAAATAGGAATGGCACCTGCACACAGTGATTCCCAAAATCGTACAGAACCGACATTTATTCCTCGAGGACATAATGAAAAACGTGAGCGTGCCAGAACATCTTCATAAGCACCTTTAGGCGCAAGATGGCCGTATTCTTCATTTGCTATTACAACGGTATCTTGTGGATGATCTATAGCAAACAATTCTTTTCTTACAGGATGGCATTTAATTACACCAATAAAAGAATATAAAACATCTTTTATTTTGGCAGGGTTAACCTGTTTTATTGCATAATGTGGCAATGGTTCGAAATGAATTCTTTTGTAATGATTCTTATGTACGGAAACATCAGGCGTAAATATACATCTAATTCCTATTGAATCAAGAACATCAAGAACGTAATCATCAATGCCACTCGATAAAAAACTCAAGCAAACCGTAAAAGCATTATGTAAATGTAGTTGCTTTAATGAATCAGCATATTTATGAATATCATTCCAGTTATACTTTTTACTTTGACTTGCATGAAACCACGGTACAGGAAGATATTCAACCCCTTTAAATTCTGATGCTCTATTTTTTAAAATTTCATATGCGGTACTTTCAACAAAAAGACCACACAAATGATAATCATGTACAAACTGATCATAAATAATGAGGCCCCGTCCTGAATTAGCTCTTGGGGAAACAGTATTGTTACATATATTATTTTTACAAATAACTATCAATATAATAGTAAGTACAGCCCTATAACTCTTCATAGTACACTATTAAACTCCATGTTTTTTAAAATCTTTGCTTGACCTAACAATGCATTTCATATTTGTACCTGAAAATATTCAGCTACACAACGCAGTCCGTAACTCCGGTATATATTTTAAAATACATGTGTCATCCGAAACATTTATACTATCATTTATTGCAAAAACCCATTCGTCGGCAGACATCTTCAACGTTTTTCTGCGCCGTATAAATTTTGTAGAAATACCCCCCATAACAAAACTTGTTCTTACTTTAGTAGCGCGGGGAATTTTTGTATGTATAAGCCAATCTTTATCTCGAGCCCAATAATGATTAATTCTTATCTTATCCAAAGAAATATAAGGAGAATATGGTCCTGAAAAAATCTTCTTGTCCGGGTTTATTTGAGAAAATCCTTGAATGCATGGTGCAAAATGAGGATTATGGTTTGTAAAATTTGAAACACGTTCCGGCCTTACGATACTTTTTATATGTTTATCACCTTTTGGATTGCACTTGGTTAAATACTCTAACATCAGCCCATTATCAGGAATTTTATCAACACCCGATGTACCAAACATAAGCCAGTTAACAGACAATTCACCGCAGTCATCATAATTTTTTAAAAACTCGATCAAGGAATATTCATTAACAGGATACAGATATTCATCGAGATCCAAAAAAGCCACCCAACGAACCTTATCCTTAGTTCTAACTAAAGCATCATTATAGGCTAAAATTTGAGCATTTAAACACGAATTGGAATAATCCCAATCAAACAGTTCAATTTCACCTTTATCGATGTAAGGCTGCAAAATCGCAAGATAGTTATCCGTACTATTATTGTTATAAAGATAAAAATGTTGTACTCCAACCAGTTTATGAAATTCAATCCATTCTCTTAGGAATCTACCTTCATTTTGAAATATGGCACATACAGCCAAATCATACGTATAATGATCTGGCACAGGAAATACATAATTTACGCACATAAAAAAATAAAAGGGAATAAGGTAAGATTTCCAAAGCATAGCTCTTCCTTTTATTGATAAGCTAAATTTTATTAATAGCCTCTCAATCTTTGACATTTCAACTTAACGCTTGCAAAAACTATCAAGTACAACCAAACATATTACGCTTAAACAATCTTATCGTTTATTTCAAGACTGACAGCCTAAAATACTCTTTATAAAAACATTTAGCTTCTTTGTTTTTTCGTCATGGAATTTCTTAGCTTTTTTTCTATAATTGGAAACTGCTTGATAATGAACAAATGTATCTTTTAATACCAATTCTATTTCAGGAATAAAGTTCTCATCTTTCACCAATGAGATTATTTTAGGATCAATGCCAAGTTCAGATAAAATCACATCTGGATGAGTACAACATACATTGGTACTTTTGCATAAACTACATTGAGGCGAAAAAAATGGATTTTCTAACTTAGTAAGCAAGGTGTTATGAATACCATAAACATTAAAATCCTTATCCAAGAACAAGCGAAAATCTTGATCGAAATAGCGAATACGAACAGAAGGATTATCTTGAAAATAATAATGTAACGAACCTCCTGTATCATAAGGAATATCGCCTGCTACCCCTCCTTTAAACTGCATGTGATGCTTATTGGGCAATGTGTCCATTCTGAAGAAAATAAGTCCTGCCCATAAAAAGCGAGCGTAACCCCGTACTTGTGAAAGCCCGGCAATATCATATCCCATCATATATTCTTCAGCACTAAAGTTTTTAGTCAGAAACATATCAGAATCAATCATCATTACCACACCAGGATAATCAAAACCAATTGTCTCAAGAGAATACAAAATAGCTTCCGCATGTCGCAACCCTGCCCAAAAAACATATTTTGACATATCGATAACTGTGTTAGGCTGCGTTCTATT
>Ga0265297_10006731_pt1 | contig 16426 bp, 23 predicted proteins | sample Munlanlwell13791_FD_192502 | JGI IMG/M metagenome (GOLD analysis project Ga0265297, IMG submission 192502) | Leachate microbial communities from a municipal landfill in Southern Ontario, Canada - Leachate well 137-91 | ecosystem: Engineered > Solid waste > Landfill > Unclassified | place... | reverse complement strand
AGGAGACTTTGGGCAGGCAGCCAATGAGTATATTAATAGGCAAGATTATCGAAATCCAACTGGTCATGGCGGAAGAGGAGTCAAAAGAAGGATGGATGAAAATCGTAAAGAATTTCTTGAATATGCTAGAAATTTAGGACAAATTTAAAAAATAATAAAAATGTGAAAGATAGTATGTATATTAAAAAGCATATAAGAACTCTTTTGAAAGGAAAAAAATGAGTATCAAGGTCTATTTTAAGAATCACGAACATCCAGAACAAATTTTAAGAAGATTTAAAAAGGCGGTTCTAAGAGAAGGTATTATGAGGGAATGCAGTGAGAGAGAGTACTATGAAAAACCCTCAGATGTGCGTCGAAAAAATAAAAAGAGAAAGATAAAGATAAAGAATATTTATCGTTCAAAAGCAGAGCAGTCTTCATTTTAAAAAATTTTAACTATATAAACCTCTATTGTGAAAGGGATTAAGACCCGTGTCAAAGAAAGGAAATCAGATCAGTGGTAAAAATGTTTTTTTTACCGCTGATCTTTAGCTACATTTTGATCATGTTAATATTATAAAGTATTGCAACAGGTTTTTTTGTTTAACAAAAGACGAAGCAGCTGGATTATCTCTACTGTCCGACAGTAGGGAAAAAAGAAACTTTAGTATTGGAAATGATGCTATTAATATTATGAATCAAACATTGGTTAATAATATTAATAAAAAAGTCAAAAGCGATGATATTTTATATATATTAGGCGATTTTTGTTTTGGAAATATTGATAAAGTCAAATATTGGCGAGATCAATTGGACTGCAAAACAATACATTTTATACAAGGAAATCATGACAGCTGCCAAGACACTCAATACCGACAAGTTTTTCAATCGGTAAATAAAATATTAACAATAAATGTTGATGGTCAAAAAGTTATTATGTGTCACTATCCGCTGCTGTGTTGGGACTCAAGGTTCTATGGCTCATGGCATTTGTTTGGGCACTGTCATGGAAATATGAATAATTTTATAAATGAACACCTTTATGACCAAAAAATGATAGATGTTGGAATTGATTGTGGAAATTATTTTCCATATAGTTTTGATGATTTAAAAAAATATTTTGTATTTTGAGAGTAAAAAATGTCAACTAAAATATACAATGGACTTCTTATTGATAATCCTGAATTTAAAGATATTTTTAAATTAAATGATTTTTGCAATGAGCTTAGAAAAAAAATAACAGCAAAAAGAGAGTTTCTTGTCGCAAAGCTCCAGGCAGGAATAATCCAAGATATTATTTTGTGGGATTGTGTATTTAAAAAATATGGTCAGGCATTTTGCTATGATACAGTTTGGGATTTTAAAGAGAAGAAAAAAACTATAACTCCCCTATTATTTTCTTTTTATGAAATAATCGACAGAAGTGATAAAATATATAAAACAGGATCTAGGGACCCCAAGTTTGATTTTGGATGTTTTTTGACTATATATTTTTCTCATAATAACAAAATGTTAATGCTTGTCAATACCGAACAAAAAGACTTTATGGAAATAGTGCGAAGTTATAATTTTATAAAAGATTATCCCTATTTTGATAATACGGATAGACCAAACGGTGTCAGCGAAGAAGAATGGGATTTGAGGGCAGATGAATGGATGTCAGCTATGGGAAACTTCCCATCGAATTACGGCTTTAGTTTTCACGCAGCACCTGTCATAGGGACAGAGTCTAGACCATTCATTGGCTGTATTGATTGGGACGAGATCAGCTTCCATCTATCACCCCACAAAGATATGTGTGAGGTAGCTGCTGATAGAATTCTACGTAGTGAGTTTTTTAAATTAGAATTAAAAAAATATGAAGAATCTACAGGAGATCAGCCCTTAACAAGCGAAATTATATCTATTTTAGATAGGAGAAAGGTCTGGGAACAGACCGATGAATATAAAATTAAAAAAAATAATATAATAAAAAATATTTCTCCAGATATTCCTGATGTAATTAAAAAGAATATGGCATTAAAAGAGATTGTTATTGATGAATAGTGTGGTAAATGAAAACGGCGATTTAAATTTAAACGTAATCTATAATGGAGATTGTTTAGATTTAATGAAAAATATTCCTGAAAAATCAATAGATATGATCCTTTGCGATTTACCTTATGGGGCGACTAAAAACGCATGGGACTCGGTAATTGATTTAGATGAAATGTGGAATCAATATCTTAGGATTATTAAGGATAACGGCTGTATAGCACTGACAGCTTCACAGCCATTTGCAAGCCTATTAGTAACAAGTAATTTAAAATATTTTAGATATGATTGGATCTGGAAAAAGAATAAATCTACAGGTTTTTTAAATGCTAAAAAGATGCCGCTGAGGAACCATGAAAGTATTTTAATTTTTTATAAAAATTTGCCGACATATAATCCCCAAAAAACACAGGGACATTCTCCAGTTAATTCTTATTGTAAAAATACTAGTGACGGAACTAATTACGGCAAAACTAAATTAGGCATATCTGGAGGCGGTCAAACTGACAGATATCCTCTTAGTATACAGGAGTTTAGCGTCGTAAATAATGATAATTCTCACGGAAATAAATCCCACCCCACTCAAAAACCTGTTGAATTGTTTGAATATTTAATAAGAACATATACGAATGCCGGTGATATTGTGTTGGATAATTGCTGCGGTAGCGGCACGACGGGAATTGCAGCAATTAATTCTGGTCGAAATTATATATTAATAGAGAAAAATATTGAATATTTTAATATGGCAGACAATAGGCTCAGAAGCTATACCCATAACAGCCAGATATGGACTTGAAAGGATATTTTAAATGAAAGTATTTGTAGCAAGTGATTTGCATTGTGAATTTTATAAACAATCTAACTTTATAGACAGTCTCCCCAACGATGATCGTGATGCAATTGTTGTGGCAGGAGACCTGTGTAGTTCTCATTATCTATGTGATAATTTGGATAAACTGTGTAAAAAATATAAAAAAGTAATTTATGTTAATGGAAATCATGATTTTTATCATTCTTCATATGACAAAGTTATGAAAGAAATACATGCATGTGAATCTCGTAATAGTAATCTTTATTTTTTGAATAATAATTCTGTAGATATTGATGGTGTAAATTTTATAGGATGCACGTTGTGGTTTGAGCCATTAGCAGACAATATTTACTATGAACTTCTTCTTAATGACTTTAATTGTATAAAAGATTTTAAAAAATTTGTATATAAAGAGAATCGCAAGTCATTAAGTTTTTTGAAGAATAATGTTAAGCGGGACAGTGTGGTTATAACACATCATATTCCTACTGTAAAAGGAATAGACCCTAGATTCCAAGCAGAAGAGACAAACCGCTTTTTTGTTTGTCCATCCGCTCACGATGTTATTGTAAATAATAAACCTAGGATATGGATTTATGGTCACACCCATATTCCTGCGTCTTATGTAGTGGAAGAAACACAATTATTGTGTAATCCTTATGGGTATCCCCACGAGGAGTTTGGATTTGATGACGGATTAATTATTGATATTTAGGAGATAGATATGATAGCAGAAATTAAAAAAGATTTAAATTGCGCTTTAAAGGCGAGAGATACACAAACAAGAGATATTTTGAAAGTTTTGTTAGGAGAAATTCAAACTGCTGAGATGAGGCTTGGGTCTTTATCTCCAGACAAAATTGTTAAGATTGTCGAAAAAATGGTTAATGATAATACTCAAATAATGTTCATGGAAAATATTGCTGTTGATACTTTGGCTAAATTGAAAAATGAAAACAAGATATTGGGAAAATATTTGCCGCAATATCTCACGGAAGATATTGTAATGGGCTTTATATTAAATTCAGAGGGACAAGAATTTGAGCAAATTAGAGACTGTCCTAGTGATGGTCAGGCAATTGGTGTTGCTATGAAATTTTTTAAGTCCAATGATTTGATGGTTAAACCGCTCGATGTTAAAACTGTTGTGGAAAAAATAAGAAAGGAAGGTCAGTCAAATGGATGCACTCGGGGACCGGATGAAGAAGTATGAGGCAGCTGCGTCACACAAGCTAGTGCCACGGACGCCCGTTATTATCAGATGCGATGGGAGGAGTTTCCATTCTTATACCAGAGGTTTTGAAAAACCATTTAGTTCAAAGCTTATTGAGGCAATGGTTAAGACTGCATCAATAGCCGCCAAAGAGATGATGGGCTTTCGGGCAGCTTATATACAGTCAGATGAAATGAGTTTCTTGATCACTGATTACGAAAAATTAACATCTCAAGGCTGGTTTGATTATAAAGTTAATAAGATCAATTCTGTTACTGCATCATTGGTCAGTGTTAATTTTAATGATATCATGAGGCGCCTGGGCTTCACAGATAAACTGGCGTATTTTGATTGCCGATGCTTTAATGTCCCAAGGGACGATGTCGCCAATTGTTTCTATTGGAGAAAGAAAGATTGGGAAAGAAATAGCCTATCAATGTATTGCCAAAAATATTTTTCGCATAAAATGCTAATGAACAAAAACCGTGAAGCGAAACACGAAATGCTCTATGGTATGGGAAAAAATTGGGCAACAGACTGTTCAGATGTTGAAAAGAATGGTACATTTTTGGTTAAGGGCGAGTCAGGAGATATACTTTCCTTCACTAATGTCGGAACATCATTTGATGATGTTAATAATATAATTAAAGATTTAATATGAGCAAAAAAGAAATTATAATTATTGTTGAGTTTCAACTTACATTTCCATATAATAAGTCCGCTCCAATTGTGATTGATATGGCTAATTTATGGAAATGTAAGATTTTAGCTGTAGGAACTCGTAGCGGGCTGGCTCGAATTGGTATGCCTTGGAGCAAATTTAAATTAATGTTTCATAAAAACCCAAGTATTGGGAAGCTTGATATTCCATCAGGTGCAGAGGGTTTTGTTGAAGAAGTATATGTGAAAGAAATTTTGGTATAATTTGTATTTTTAAAGAAAAGGATTTTTATGGTTTTGTTAAAAGATTTATCGTTAAAGAATTTCAGAGGATACAGGGACGTTAAATTTGATTTCCAATCTGATACTGGCGGTATAAAAAAAATAGCCTTATTTTATGGTCCTAATGGAGTTGGAAAAAGCAAGGCTCTTGAAGCTACTCAATTGGTTTGTAATGTTTTTGGATATGAAAATAGAGATACAGATTTAGTTTTTAGGAAACTAACTTATCATAAGAATTATGACCCATCTAAAATGGATTACGAAGACCAAATGCTTAAAATGCCTACAGGTGTTGGTTTTGGAATGACAACACAGGAAACTAAAGACAGAATTTCATCAAATATTAATATTATGGAGGTTAATGCCAATTTTACAAGCGAATCTGGAAATAAAAATGTATTTTTATCTACAGCAAAAAGTCGTGGTGTAATTAAGAATGATCTGGAACGCAAGCCTGGTGGGTATTGTTTTTTTCTAGATGCAGACAGTCCTGCCAATATGAATAAGTTTCAAATTCCAGAGTCACGTAAAGAGATTTTTCTGGATATGGCTCAAACCGTATATGGGCTGAAATGCGAATTGGATAAAAAGGTTGAGGTTTTAATAGATAAAGAAATAGAAACCGATGTTTTTGGCGACGACAAGTCTAAGAAGTATGAGATTAAAAGATTTAAAGAAAATTTCTATACAGATTTAATTATACATAAATACGGAGATATGGTCCATTTTAAATGCATGTCGGATGGAGAAAAAAAGATTGCAAAGCTGGCGCAGAATCTTTGTGGATATAACTTGGATAATAAGGATATTGTTTGTATAGATAATGTTTTTATGCATATTTATTATAAGAGACACGCCAAGATAATTGATAAGATATTTTCTTTATTTGAAAATAAACAATTTTTACTAACAACCCATAGCGGAACAGCAATTGAGTATGTAAGGCAAGTGTATGGAGAAGAATATCTCTATGATATAGAAAAATATAAATTAAAGGACTTAGGAATAGATGGCAGCGAAATTATCTCATAATATATTAAATTGGGTAACTATTACGGATGAAGAGTATTCAGAATGCTTTCGATTCGCATATGATCCGAAATTAAATGTAGAACTGTATTTATCAAGACATCCGGGGTTGACGGAGAAAAAGGCAAGACATGACATACTCATAGGAAAAATTGGGGAGATTGGAGTATATAAGATTTTTGAAAAAATTGCCACCAAAATACATTATCCAGATTTTACAGTTTATGATATAACTAAGAAAAGCTGGAAGGATGATGTGGATTTTTTATACGATGGTGTTCGAGTTTCCTTACAGGTTAAAACATGCACTCCTGGAAGATCCTTTCCCATTTCATGGATTGTAGAAAAAATAGATGGTAAAATTTTTAAGGACCCAGATCAGAGCGTGGTTGATATTATATTGTTTGTAGAGGTTGAGTGCGTTAAGAGGCGGGATTTAACAGTGCAATATAGAGCCAGAATAGATTGCGCGATGTCTAAGGCTGTTTTTGTAGCCCATCCAGAAATACTGGGATATCCTAAAAGTGAGAAGGCTAGAGAAAAAAAACATGCCATATATTTTATCGATAAGAAAGATCTCTTTGATAAGAATCTCCCTGAAAAACGTCTTACTAAGATGACTTTACATGAATTAAAAAGCAGCCTAGGCATGTATAAAAAAAATAAAAAAAGTATTTCCTACGAAGAAGAAAAGACAGAAGAAGAAAAAATAAAAGAACTTAAAATTAAACTACAAAATTGTTTTTTTGTACGAAAATAATAAATTCGCTAAAAGGCAAAAATGTTTAGTTATCCTACAGGTAAAAAGAAAATAAAAAAGCATGTTTTAGGGCTAATTGACCTATCATATAAGAATTCTGCCATAAATTTGTCTCTATTTGTTCCCTTTGTGGGTGCTGGAGAAATATTTTATGACATTATCATATCTAATAATGTCAAGTCAATAGCAATAAATGATATAGACCCCCATATCGTATGCTTTTGGAATGCTATAATATTTAATTCCAATAAATTAATAAGTACAATAGAAAAATTTAAGCCTAATGCCAAAGATTATTTTAGTTTTTCTGAAGAATTAAAAAAAATAAATGGCTGCGAATCTTTATCAGAAAAGGATGAAATAGATATTGGTTTTAAGAAAATAGCTATTCACCAAATGTCTTTTTTTGGTTTAGGGCTAAAATCAAAAGAACCCATGGGTAGAGATCGACAAGATTCGAAGTATAATATTGATTATAAGTGGACACCTATTAAAATATGTAATAAAATAAGAAAAGTTTCTTTTTTATTAAAACAGAAAAAAATAATTAATGACAGATGTTCTAATTATAACTTTTTAAAATTTAGCAAATTGACCACAAAAAACAAACTATTCTTAGTTATTCCTCCAAGCTATAAGAATGGAAGTTCTTTGTTTTACTTTAATATGAGTCAGAGAGAGCATGCCCAAATGCAGGAAGTTTTAAGAGATATTGATAGCCCATGGATATTGTGCTATGATGACTGTTTGGAAACAAGAAATTTGTATCGTGATTATGAGACAAAATTTTTAAAAATAAAAGCCACAAATAGTAAAGAAGTGAAAAAAGAAATGATTATATATAATAGTCATTTTAATGATATATTTAAAAAATACATTGACAATGAAATACTGCTTTAAGAAAGGTTAAAAAAATGTTAGATAGATTTGGGAGACCCTCTTGGGACGACTACTTTATGTCAATAGCAATGTTGGCATCATCCAGGTCAATAGATCCAAGGACAAAGCATGGTTGTGTCCTGGTGGATTCTAAGCACAGAATTGTAAGCATCGGCTATAATGGTCCAATAAGAGGGAGTATAGATGATAATGTTCCTCTGGTTCCAGATAGGGAAGATGGTCAAAGTAAGTATGATTGGATGGAACACTCTGAGCGAAATGCTATATTTAACGCTCAGCGACCGCTAGAAGGGTGTACATGTTATGTTACTGGACGCCCCTGCATACCATGCTTTAGAGCTTTGGTGCAATCTGGGGTTAATAGAATCGTATATGGACCTATCGGTTCAGTAATGATGGAAGATAATCACGACTGGGTAACGATTATGAAAATGCAGGCTGGAATAAATATAAAACTTGTCGAATATTCAGGGAATGTTTGTGACACATTCGATTGTTTAATGAGCTACTTAAAAACAAAATTAGATAATACGGAAAACAAATAATTTTAAAATGTCAAGCCTAGATTTAATCTTTAGATTATTTGTGCTGTTGTTTATATATATAATCCTGGCGTGTTGTTGTTTATAGGAGATTTTATGGATAATATTTTATTTAAAGAGCTTAAAACCTTAAGAAAATACTTTTTAGTTGTATCGGATTGGGATACAGTCTGCCCTCCCGTAGAAAAAAGATCTCTTATAGGAATGGGCGGTCACTCCTATGTCGCATCTAAATATATTCAAAAATATTATGGTGGGGCAGTTGTATATAGTTACTTTAACTTCCTAAATGGATTTAAATTAAATAACGAGATCATGCGATTTTGGAATAGATTTGATAATGGATTTGAGGTAGATCTAACAAGTTGTGAAGTCTCAGGAAATGGGTTCTACCCGGTAGCTTTGGGGGCAGTGTTAAATAAGGAAACTGAGGATTACCTTAAGAGATATTATGATATTTATAAAAAATTTGAAGAAAGAGTAAACCTGGTAAGAAGGTATGACTTAGAACAATTTATTCCCCCAAAAACATCATACTGTTACAGTGGAATACACTATACAGGAAAATCTTTACAAATAAAGCCGTGTCCATTTTGGACACGAATAGATAATTTTCAAAAACATGCGGACAATGGGTATTGTGAGTTTTTGGAGTGCGGAGATTTTTCAGGAGGAGATCGCGAGACACTTTTGTTGTGGGACCAATGTAAAGAGTGCGGCATAGGGGAAGATGATCCTGATTTAAACGAAGAACGGTTTTGGGAATGACCCTTGAAAATAAAAAAAATGATGTCCTTTGGCTTGTAGAGGATTTAGGAGATATCTTTTTTAGTTTTGTGAAAAAGAAAAAAAGAATATACGAAATCGGCTACTATGATTGCATTCTTGGAAGAGACAGCTATAAAAGCTTGGCACAAATTGATGGGAAATGTATATACCATGGATCTTTGGGAATATTGAATTTTTTAAAAAATATTAATTTAAATCCCGGACCGATTGCATCTTTAGATAAATTTAGGTGTTCATTCTACTATCCTCGATTGGGAGATAAACTACTTAATTCAGACCATATAATTTTGACTATGGATGAATTTTTAACTCAAAAAGAAATGATTTTTGATTCATTCTCAAAAGATGGATATGTTTTTATTAGACCAGATAGCGGTTTTAAGATATTCACAGGAACAAAAATTAATGAAGAAGATATTTCGCAAGGAAATGTGTCTCGATTTTCTTTTGATACAGACCTAATTCTGGTGACATCGCCCAAAAATATATTTAGAGAATGGAGGCTTGTTGTGTCGGAAGAACAAATAGTTGCCGGATGCCAATATATTAATTCGTCAGGTGAAATAGATTTTGATACAAATATTCCTAAAAGTGTAACGAATTATATCCAGCATGAAATTAAGGGGAGTTGGTCTCCAGACCTGATATATGTGATGGATGTAGTCGAGTGCGAAGGCGATGATATTAAAATACTTGAACTAAATTCTTTTTCATGTTCAGATTTTTATGAATGTAACCCAGCAGTAATTGTAGATTTTGTAGAAAATTTAATAGGAAATTTAATAGGAAATGGAAATGATGCAATTTAATAAATTAGATAATGATACTGCTTCTATCTTTGATGAGCCAAGGGCTTACCCTTCAGATGTTGAAACAAAAGAAATACCGCATAAATTACAAGACAAATTAAAAGAAATCGAATTGCTATCTGAAAATTGGGATTCATATGATGCCAAAACGATTTCCCCAGCGGTAATTAAGCATATGGAAGCTTTATTGGAAAGAATTTACAAAGATTTAAAATTCCGCTCTAGCTTACCAGAACCGTTTATATGTCCACTTCCTGATGGTGGGATACAATTAGAACTAACAACGCAAAGTCGTCATTTAGAAATTGAATTTACGGAACAATTAGAAATATTTTATTTAAAAAAAGATTTGAATACTAAGTCAATTAATGTTAACGACTTACCTCTACAATCAGAGGATGAAATTATAGATTTGATTAAATGGATTTTAAATTCACTTTGAGAATGGCATCTCAATGATGTGTCAACCGAGTAAAATAGACAATGACGATATGCTTTATAGGGGAATACATGATACCTTTATCAAAGGTGATGGTTCTATCTTTTCTGGTGCTTTTCATTCCAGGAATGATGTTAATTTATCTGTCGATCTTGAAAGGTTAACTTGCCATAAAGATTTTTTTTAAAAACATCCCAACCCGATAAACATAATAGCAACGCTGAATGCTGTTAACCAAAGAACCCCTAAAGCTTTAGCTTAGGGAGTATGTCAGAATAGCTTCCTATGTTTTAATATATTGGTTAAATATTTTATATTGCGCAGGGTTTATTTTTCTCTATGTATTATTTTTTATAATTTTATCAACTATATTATTCGGGAATGTTCTTAGTTTAAAAATTGAATATAATATTGAAATGCAAAAAATAAAGGAAAGGTTTGCTAAGTGATAGATATTAAAACTATAGAAGATCGGCAGCACAAACTATTAAAAGTATCCAAAAAATTAAAAAAGGATTTTATAGGAATAGACGCTGTTATTGACAAAATAATGGGATGTATAGAAGCCTGGTATGTAATGCCAGAAATCCTTAGCAGACCTGTTATCGTTAATTTATGGGGACTAACTGGCGTCGGCAAAACAGACTTAGTAAGAAAGCTTGCTACATACTTAGATTTTTCAACTAAATTTGCAGAAATTCAATTAAATAATAAGGGATCGGAGCATTCTTCTGTACAATCAGATTTGTTTAATTTAGATATTCGCCCACAGGACCAAGCTATTTTATTGTTAGACGAAATTCAAAGATTTAGAACACTTGATGAACGAGGCTTCGACATATCTACTGGAGCATATAAGGATATATGGATGCTACTAAGCGACGGAAGCTTTGGAAACAATCCCTTGGCTAGAAAGAAGGTTGTGTCGTACCTTCTTGATAAAACTTATCGTTTACAGCTAGGTAAGTTTTCGAAACAATACGTAGGGGAAATTGCTAGTAACAGTCCTGTTCCTCAACCACTTTCTTATCAAGGTGAAGACGAGTCCCTTTATGTACAAAATAGCGGCAATTTTTATAAAATGGATGTTTATGATGCAGAATCAATAAGGAATATGTTAAGAACGAATACTCCCATAGAAGAAATTATGACATGGACATCTGATGATGTTGTTAGGGAAGCAAAGAAATATTTAAAAAAGATGTCTACCGATGACAATTCCAGATATAGTTCCAGATATAGTAAATTGCTAATATTTGTTTCAGGAAACCTTGATGACGTTTATAGCATGTCAGATAATTGTTCTGATAATAATTCTGATGCGGATATTTTTTATGAAAATAGTCTTAAAATAAATATGATTCATATAAAGGACTCATTAAAGTTAAAATTTAAACCAGAACAGATAGCAAGATTGGGCAATGTACATATTATTTATCCATCTTTAAGTAAAAAATCATATAATGGCATAATCAATAAAAGCATCAGAAAAATAAGTGCTAAAATTAAATCTAAGGCTGGAGTAACTTTGAAATTTGATAAAACGATAAAAGATTTTATATATAGAAATGGGGTGTTCCCTGCGCAGGGAACAAGACCTCTCTTTTCCACCGTATCTATGATTATTGAGAGATTGGTGCCAGCTATTGTTTTAAAATTAATTTCATCGGGATACAGTGGCTGTTTCATAACTTATAATTGCAAGAGTAAAAATATAGATATTTATACTGAGCAGAAAGGCAATAAAATTTTCAATATGCCATGTGACGGGGATATAGATACTATCAATAGCTCTGTAAATTGTAATACTAAAATCATGCTTTCAATACATGAGGCTGGACATGCCGTAGTTTTTGCAAAATTAAATAATTTGCCTCCCAAACAAATTGTTGCGAGCAGTACACAATCATCTTTCGTGTTTCCCAACAAAGAATCATTAATAACCAAGTCGGACATGATTAATGACATTGCTATTTGTCTTGCTGGAGGGTTATCTGAAATTATGGTTTTTGGAGAGGATAATCTAACACCTGGCTGGTCCGGAGACCTTGCAAGGGCTACAGCAATTGCAACTGACTATGTTCGAAGATTGGGCTTTGGAAGCGAATTGAGTCTATACTCCACAGATAGTACAAATACTCAGGCAAATATAAATGGATCCAGAGAGAATGGCAATGAAATAGAGGTAATGATTCAGAGGGGAAGACATATGGCAATGTCTATTCTGGAAAATAATAAAAAGCTACTTAGGGATGTCGGCTTGAAATTATATGAAAATGGAAAGTTAAGCAAAGATGAATTTGTAAATATTTGTAAATCTAATAATTTTAATTTTAATTTTAATATATCTGAACAAGATAAGTATAATCGCAATTTGTTCAAAGATATCTTTAAGGATTTCTCTAGAAAAATAGAGGGACAAGCTGGACTAAAGGATTAAAAAAAAATATTTAATATGGAGAAAATTGTGGAGAGTATTATAATAGGTAAATTTCCTAAATTAAAGCAAGGAAAGAGCAGAGGCTTTGAATACCGTGTAGGAATAGTCGGAGAAGAGGACTCTTATAGTTTTGACATCGATATTCTTAATGGAGCTGATGATGCTATGGAATGTGAAAACAGTTTATCTATAATGGTGTCTGATGCCATGAAAGCTTTTTATTTTGCTGATTCAGATATTTATGTATCTGAAGACGATGCGCAGGCGTATGTTAGCCAAATTTTTGAGCAAACAGGATATGTTGAGGTTTATAATTTGGAATTTTCTAAACCCTTAATTGATATGGATTTTGACGAGGCATCTCGGTGGTTAAGAAAATTTTATCAATCAGGAAGTCACATGAAATTTGATTTATCATATGATGGATGCGAGGACGGTATTGAAGAAGATTATTCTTGTGGATTCTATGAAGAAGAAGAATAGCGGATATTCCTATAGAAAATCTATTAAGGTTTAAAATTGTGATGGAAAAAAAAGAATTTGTAGAACAATATATTTTTAATGACAACACAGTTCAAATTGAAGAAGATTTGCCTGAAAACAAATCGTCATGCATGAGATTTGTTAGCGTTTATGAAACAGATTCCGATATGCTGGAAGCTATTAGCAAAATATTTCTTAATGGAGAGCCGTTTGATTTAGATCCAACTTTTTCAAAAGGAGTTTTTTATAAAAATTTTCCAGAACCACGATTAAAAAGTGACTTAATTTCTCAGCGAGATGATGTTAGGCAATCTGATTGTAGAAATCTAGAGTGGATATCAGATGAATCTATAAATAGCATCATGTTTGATCCGCCTTTCTTGTTTAGGGATAGAAAATCTGTAAATAATGACAAGATGTGCAGCAGATTTTCTTATTTTCAAACATTTAATGAATTAATTTTAATGTATACAGATAGTTTAAAAGAATTCTATAGGATTCTTAAACCCAAGAAGTTTTTAGTTGTTAAATGTCAAGATATGACAGATGGGTCTAAGCCATTTTATGATACTCATTGTGACACAATTAAAATAGCTAGGGATATTGGCTTTTCTTTATATGATATTGGCATATTGGTTAAAAAAAATAAAATTATAAGAAAGTCAAAAAAACAAAATTGTTTAAGAAAAGTTCACAGCTATTATCTAATATTTAGAAAAGGGTAATTAAATATGATTAAAATACAAGGACCAAATATTATAAAACCAAGTTCTGACATGAACAAGATATCTGCCATCAGCAGCAAAAAAAGACGAATTTTTATAGATATAGATGGAGTTCTAGCTGACTGGATAACCCCTGCAGTAGGCATCCTTGGATACCATCCTGATGAAAAAGATGTCAGGTCTCGTATTAAAAACGGCGAAAGGATTGAGGACATGTTGGGTCTTCCCACAAAAGAGGTTAGGACAATGCTTTTTGAAAAACTAGATGAGTCATGGTGGGCTAATTTGGATATTTTTCCTTGGGCTGAAGAACTGATAAAAAATATGCAAACAATGGGATCGGTTTGTTTGTTATCTTCGCCAGGAAAACATTTTAAATATGCATCAATTGCCTGCCATGGTAAAACACTTTGGGTCGAAAAAAACTTCCCCAATATCCCATTTATTTTAACTTGTTATAAGGAATTTTGTGCTTGTTCATCAAGCTGTTTAATAGATGATTCTGCTCGAAATTGTGAAAAATTTATTAAGTATGGTGGAAAGGCATTTACTTTTCCCAATCAATATTCCGTTTTAGATGGCGAAATATGTATAGGGGAAATTATTAAAAATTTTCGCACTTATATTAATAAATATTTTTAAAGGTACTAAAAATGAACCAAAAATTTATAGAAAATATCCAATCTCAAAATGAGCAATTTCTTTATGCTGTTAGGCAAAGGTTGTTACGTCTTCAGGAAACATACATGCAAATACATAAACAACTTATTACAGACAGTCTTATAATAGAGCTGGAAATGATATATATTGACCTTTGCAATGATATTAAAATACTTATTTATAATGCTAAAAAAAATGCCGAAAATATAATAGAACAATATAGGTCTCATGAAATATCTGTTTCAGATGAGGAGCTTTTTTGCCAATATGACAATAACTTAATTGCCATTTTAGAGCGTTTTGAAAAAGTCTATTTATCTAATTGGGAAATATTTGATAAGAAAAAAGATAAATTATTGGGAGAAAATATGGATATATTAATGGATTTTTTCGATGTTAAAGACTATGACGACCAGTCTCACAAAGGAGAGCTATAGATGTTTATAAACTCTAAGGAACTGAATTACTCAGACATATCTTTATTGCCTCAAAAATGTATTGTTTCAAGCCGGTCAGATTGCTGCACAGAGGTGATATTGGGAAATCGTATTTTTGAAATGCCAGTATACCCATCAAATATGAAAAGCGTCGTAGATATTAATACTTGTAAATATCTGGCTAGCCATAACTGGTTTTATACTATGCATAGATTTGGAATTGATAGTTTAGAATTTGCGTCTTCTATGTTAGAGGACAACTATTTTGTATCCATATCTACTGGCATTAATGATGATTCAAGGGAAGATTTGAAAAAACTTTTACCTGCCAAGATATGTCCTGACTATATAACTCTTGATGTGGCAAATGCTTGGTCGGGTTTTTCTGAGTATATGGTTAAATGGATTAAAGATAATTTTCCAGAAACATTTTTAATTGTAGGAAATGTTGCAACACAAAATGCAATTGTTGATTTAGAAAAATGGGGAGCAGATGCTTCTAAAATAGGAATATCTTGTGGTAAAGTTTGTATAACAAAAAATAAAACAGGATTTTCGAGACCTATGGTATCAACTATATTGGAATGCGTATCTGTTGCTAAAAACCCAATAATAGCAGATGGGGGCATCGTAGAGCATGGAGATGTTGCCAAGGCAATAGCTCTTGGTGCAGATATGGTTATGGCAGGGTCTTTATTCGCAGGATATGACGAGTCAGCCGGCAAAATTTTAGAAATACAGAATACAATGTATAAAGAATATTTTGGAAGCGCATCTGAATATAATAAAAATGAATATAAAAATGTTGAGGGAAAGAAAATATTAATACCATATAAGGGATCTATGGATAAACTTCTCAAAGAGTTAAAAGAAGACCTGCGGTCTTCCATTAGTTATTCTGGCGGAAATGAGTTGAAAAACCTTAGTGGTTGTCCATATATCTTGGTTTAAAATGTTTGATTGGACACAAAAAGATGGAACAGAAAATGCCTTCATAAAGCACGTTAAAAAATATAATAAATTATTAGTGCTAGAAATGGTTATTATATCCGAAGATGATATTTTAATGTTTTTAAAAGACCATATTTTTTTAGGCTATAAAAATAAAGATTTAATTATTATTAATTTGACCGAACGATTTTCAAATATTAAGGACAAAAGTGAATACGAAAAAAATATTATAGATAGATATAATAGATATATTGAGAAAGTGAGATTTCAATGAAAAAAGAAATAAAAGATTCAGGCAAAAGACAAGAATTCAACACAGGGGCAATGCGGGATATGGCAGAGGACAAACCTAGGCTAGAACTTATTAGTCCTATTTTTGAAAGAAGATTGGGAAATTGGCTTTCACTTGGGGCAAAAAAATACGCTGTAAGAAATTGGGAGAAGGGTATCCCTATGGATAGAACAATGGCGTCCCTTTTA
>Ga0265297_10006730_pt1 | contig 16428 bp, 15 predicted proteins | sample Munlanlwell13791_FD_192502 | JGI IMG/M metagenome (GOLD analysis project Ga0265297, IMG submission 192502) | Leachate microbial communities from a municipal landfill in Southern Ontario, Canada - Leachate well 137-91 | ecosystem: Engineered > Solid waste > Landfill > Unclassified | place... | reverse complement strand
TGATGTAATTCAAGCTATTAATTATGCTGTTGACAATGGAGCCGATGTTATAAATTTGAGTTTTACTTCTGATGATTATGATCAGAATTTGAAACAAGCTATTTATAATGCCTATGAAAAAGGAGTAGTGGTAGTAGCTGCGGGTGGCAATGAATGGCATGATTTAGGAACTAGTCCTACTTATCCAGCTTGTTTGGATTTAGATTCTGACATAAATTGGGTTTTGGGGGTAGGGGCGATGACTAATGATAAATATCTGACGAATTTTAGTAATTATGGTAAATGTATTGATTTGTATGCTCCGGGTCAAGAAATTTTTAGTACTGAGCGTTATGCTCCTACCTATGGTTATGAAAATAAATTTGGGGGTCCTTGGCAAGGAACTTCTTTTTCCGCTCCCATCGTAGCTGGAACTGCTGGACTAATAAAATCTATTCAACCAAATTGGACTGCCAAACAGATTACAGAAGCTATTTTAGCTAGAACAGATTTAAAAAATGGTGAAAGAGAAAAAGCCCAAGGTATAGCTTTAAATATGGAAGATGCTGTGGCTAACGCCTATTTAAGTTTAAAAGTTAGTCCAGTGATTGATTACAAATATACTTTAAAAGACAACATTGTTTATAAAAGCAAAGGCGCATCCACCATATATGTCACTAAAATAGTTAATGGCAATATCGTAGACATCGCCAGTAAAAATATCATTGGTGGTTATGAATCAGAAGTATTTGTTTTATACAAGATTAAAGATTATTTTTTTGTTAAAATTATAAGTGAAAAAGGAAAAGTTTTGATTAATTTTACCCTTCATGATTTGCCAGTTGGTTTCACCCCTTCCCACATAGAATTAAAAACAAATCAAAAATTAAAAGATTATATTTCATTATTTAATAATACCCAAGAATTAAAGTACAGTTTTGCTGGTGAAAGATTGTAAAAAAAGTGATAAAATTATATAATATTAGTATAATAATATAACTGTTAAAAACTATGGATACGCCAATTTTTGAGAAAAAAAATGTTTTGGTAACTGGTGGGTCTGGTTTTATTGGGTCTCATCTTTGTGAACGTTTATTAAAAGAAGCCAAAGTAATTTGTGTGGATGATTTTTCTAATTCTAATCAACAAAGTATTAATCATCTTTTACAATATCCAGACTTTGAATTTATTCGTCTAGATGTCAATAAACCAATTGATTTGGATATGTTTGATGAGCTAGAAAAATTTAAAGTTAAGTTTCAGGGCATTCAAGAAATTTATCATCTTGCTTGTCCTACTAGCCCGAAAGATTTTGAAAAATTAAAAATGAATTCTTTATGGTCAAATTCTATGGCTATGATTAATACTTTGGATTTGGCAGTAAAATATAGGTCAAAATATGTATTTACTTCTAGCTCGGTTGTTTATGGAAACGCCACTAAAGAAAATTTTGAGTTTGAAGAGAGTGATTTGGGAGTAGTAGATCATCTAAGTCCACGCGCTTGTTATGACGAAGGTAAAAGGTTTGCTGAAACATGTGTGGAAACATATCGACAAGTACACGGAGTTGATGCCAAAATAGCCCGTGTTTTTACAACTTTTGGTCCGAGAATGAAATTATTTGAAGGTCAGCTTATTCCTGATTTTATTATTAATGCTATTAATAATAAAGATTTAGTGATTTATGGTGATGAAAATTTAAGTATGTCTTTGTGTTATGTGAGCGACATGACTGATGGGCTAACACGTTTGATGACTAGTGGACCAGAGGTAAAAATAGTTAATTTGGGCGGTGATAATTTAGTAAAAATGGTGGATGTGGCTAATATGATTATTGAGATGACTAACTCTAGTTCCAAAGTTGTATTTGAAGATCCACTTATATTTTTGACTAGTAAAGGCAAACCAGATTTATCTTATGTGCGAGATGTTTTAGGGTGGATGCCATTAGTTAGATTACAAGATGGTTTACAGAAAACTGTTGATTATGCTGTGGCCAACAAAGAAGCCCTGTTATTTAGTAATGGGAATAATTAGATTATGAATTTGATTGTTATACCAGCCTACAATGAAGAAAATAAAATTGGTCGCGTGGTGCGCGGCCTTTTTGAACAAGGATATAAAAATATTTTAGTTGTTGATGACTCTTCAACAGATAATACTTGTGATATGGCCAGAGAAGCGGGAGCGAAAGTTTTAAGTCACAAAATAAATAGGGGACAAGGAGCATCACTCGAAACTGGCAATATTTATGCTAAGCAATGTGGATATGATGTGGTGATACATTTTGATGGTGATGACCAAATGAATCCAACCGATATTCAATTAGCACTAGATAAAATTAACAATAATGAAGCCGATGTTGTTTTGGGATCTAGATTTTTGGATAATAGATCCACCATTCCTTTTTTTAAAAAGTATTTTATTTTACCAATAAGTAGGTGGATAAATTTTGTGTTCACTGGAGTAAAGTTAACAGATGTGCACAATGGTTTTAGAGTATTAAATAAAAAAGCCCTTGATAAAATAAAAATTACTCAAGATAAAATGGCTCATAATACAGAAATAGTTAAACAAATTAAACAAAATGATTTGAAATTTATAGAAATTCCAGTGGAAGTAAAATATCATGAGTTTGGACAAGGGGTGTTAGGCGGGTTTAAAATAATTTGGGATTTAATTGTACAAAAAAGTGAATAGTAGAAAGTAATAAATTATTAATATCTTAAAATGTTTTTTCTCTTTACTCATCATTTACTAATATAAATATATGCTCTTAATTCAAATTTTATTAATAATATTTTTTCTCTTTGCTTTGTGGAAAGTAATTTTGCGATATAAAGCAGGGGATTTAACAAGCGGGGGTTTAGTATTTTGGTTTTTGTTTTGGGTGTTAGCTGGGGTAGTAGTTATGATACCTAATTCCAGCGCTTATTTCGCTAAAATTGTTGGTATTGGCCGGGGCGCGGATTTGGTAGTCTATCTTTCTCTGGTGGTTTTATTTTTTATGGTTTTTAAATTAAATGTCAAAATGGAGAAAATAAATAAAGATATTACTAAAATAGTGAGAACAGAAGCCTTGAATAAAAAAGAATAAACTATGAAAATAGCCCATGTGATTTCAACTTTTCCACCCCATGTTGGTGGTATGGGAGAAATAGCCTATCAAGAATTGGATAAATTAACTTTAAAAGGCATAAAAGCTGTTGTTTTTACTTTAAAATATAGTAAAGTAGATTATTCAAGTGATAATAAAAATGGTTTTAAAATTGAGAGGTTAAGGCCAATAATAAAATATGGAGATGCGGGATTTATACCGCAACTATTTTTTAAATTAAAAGATTTTGATTTGGTACATCTGCATTATCCATTTTATGTAAGCGCTCAATGTGTGTGGTTATCTGGGAAATTACGAAAACAAAAATATGTTTTGACCTATCATATGGATGCTCAGAGTACAGGATTTAAAAAGATTTTACAAAAAATATATGATTTGGTTTGGGCTAATATAATTTTAAATGGTGCTGAAAAAATTTTTATTGTTGACCCAAGCTTGATCAAAAAATCCAAATATCTACAAAAAATAGATCAAAACAAAATTGTAATTTTGCCAAATGCGATTGCGGTGGATACATTTTGTCCTTGGCCTAAAGAACTTAAAGATAATAAATTAAAATATGAAAAAATAATTTTATTTGTAGGTAATTTTTTAGCAGTAAAACGTTTGGATTTGATTTTAGAAGCTATTAAAGATCTGAAAGATATAAAATTATTAATAGTTGGTGGTTATGATAATTTAGAAAAATATAAAAATATTGCTAAAAATTTAGGGGTAATTGAAAAAGTTTCTTTTGAAGGAAATTGTAAAGATAAAAGACAGTTAGCTAATTATTATAATTTAGCTGATATAACTATCATATCTTCAGATTACGAATCATTTTCATTAGTTACTTTAGAATCCTTAGCTTGTGAGTGTCCAGTTTTAGTTAGTGATGCTATTCCATTTTCAAAAGAAATAATAGACAGGGGAGCAGGTTTTACTTTTAAAAAAGGAGATGTCAAAGATTTGAGTTTAAAGATTAGTAAAATGTTAAGTTTAAATAGTGAAGAAACAAATAGCATGGGTAAAAATGGTAGAAAATTAGTTCAAGAGAAATATCAATGGGAAAGTCACATAAATAAATTGGTGGAAGTTTATAAAAATGTTAGCAGTAAAAAATAATTTGGTGATTATGTTTGATTATGAAAAAAATTTATGGGGGAGAGGGGTGGCTAGCTTAAATTGGTCTAACCCGACTGCTTTTCGATTAAAGATGTCTTTGGCATCAATTCCGCAAACGGGCAAGGTGTTAGAACTCGGTTGTGGTGTGGGGCAGTTTATTCGAGCGATAAAAAAAATAAAACCAGCCTTAGAATGTTTTGGTGTTGATATCTCAGAGTCAGCAATTCAAACAGCGAAGTCCTTAAATGATGGAGTGAATTATGAATTAGGAGGAGATAGCATACCTTTTGTGGATAATTTTTTTGATGCTGTTTTAATTTATGATGTTTTGGAACATGCTGAAAACCCCGATAAAATAATAACCGAGGTGAGAAGAATTTTAAAATCAGGTGGTATATTTTATTTGTTTGTGCCTTGCGAAGGTGATATTTTATCTGTTTGGAATTTTTTAAAGAAAATTGGTGTGGGAAAAAATTTAACCAAAAAGTACGCCGGTCATATAAATTATTTTACCAGAAGAGATATCTATAATATACTAAAAAGGTATGATTTTAATATAATTTCTAAAAGGTTTAGTGAACATTTGTTTGGGCAAAAAATTGGTGTGCTATCGTTTTTTTTAATGGATAGCTATGCTCGTCGACACAGTTTAAACCAGATTAATAATGAAGATTATTATAGTAAAGTAAAATTTGGTTTTTTAAAAAAAATTATAAATAGTTTAATTTATTTGGAATCTTGGTTATTTCAGCATGTACCGAGCCCAAATGTTCACATTATTTGTCAAAAGTAATCTTTGTTTTTAAGTGTTAGCATTTTATTTTTTATGCGCATAATCCATATAATTCCTGCTGCTTTTAATTATTTTGATGATCTAAAAAGTTTTCTTTTTGATATTGTTGATTTACAAAATGGTTATGGAGTAGAAGCTAGCGCCATCACCTTGCAATATTCTGGTAGTGATGTCAGAAAAGAGAAAAAAAAATTACGAGAAAATCAAAAAGTAGCTACTACTAAAAAAGAATTATTAAAGTATAGTTTTAAGGGGGTAAAAACAATTAGTGAAGCTATAAAAAATTTAGATGAATACGATATTGTACATATGCATCTACCTTTTTTTGGGGCGGGAAAATTAATTTTAAATTGGAAAAAAGAGTACCCTCGCACGCCTTTGGTTGTAAGTTATTATTATGATTTTAAAGCTGGGGATTTTTTTAGTTTAATAATCAAATACTACAACTATTATTTTGTTCCCAAATTATTAAATATCGCTGATATGATAACTTGTGTGGACGATGAGATGTTTGAGAGAAGTTTTGCCTTTAAATCTCTTAAGGATAAGAACAAACTTTTTGTTTTAAAGTCTGAAGAATTAGCCAAAAACAAGCTCTTGACTAATTCTCAATTTAAGGTAAAATTAGATAATAAGAAATTGAAAGAAGAATTAGCTAAGAATATGACCTCTTCTTATTATATGTTTAAATCTAGCTTATAAAAATAATTTAAAATTTAATTTATAATTAAAATAGAATATATGAATAAAAATTTTTTTGAGAATTTAAATCCAAAGAGTGCCTTGATAGTAGGTGGTATCACTGGATTTTTAGTAATTTGTGCCATAGGTTTTTTCATTTTATTGGCTGTAGTTTTAAGTGGAGAAGCTAGTTCTAAAGATGGAGCAGATACCATAGTTCAAGCTCCTACCCAAAATACCCAGCCCGTAGCTCAAGCTCCTAAAAGTGATAAGCCAGTTGTAGAATTATTTGTGATGAGTCATTGCCCTTATGGTTTGCAATCTGAAAAAGCATTTTTACCAGCTTGGGATTTATTAAAAGATAAAGCTGATATGTCGGTTAAATTTGTTAATTATGCCATGCATGGTCTTAGAGAAATTGAAGAAGAAACAAGACAATTGTGTATAGCTCAACAAGGGGAAGACATATACATAAAATATTTGCAATGTTTTACCTTAGCTGATGAACCTGATAAATGTTTAGCTCAAGCTGGTGTTAATACTACTAAAATTACTAGTTGTACAGATAAAATAGATAGTCAATATAATATTATGGATTTATACAACGATCAAAGTTCTTGGCTTTCGGGCAGATATCCAATTTTTCCAGTAAATGATGACTTAAACAAAAAATACGGTGTGCAAGGTTCTCCAACTCTAGTTATTAATGGTGCTCAAATTAGTGTGGCGCGTAGTCCGGAAGCTATCAAACAAGCTGTATGTCAAGCTTTCAACGAAGCACCAGCATTATGCGACACTGTTTTAAGTACTGCTCAAGCTAGTCCAAGTTTTGGTGCTGGTACAACACAAGGTACTGCTACTGCTGATTGTGGAGCCTAGTTATTAATTTTCTTTCACTAATCTCAATAATGTGGTATAATTTAGTTAGATTTTTAGGTAGTAGGTTTTAAGATTTTTAATTCTTTCTTACCCTAACAGTCTATAATCTAATAAACTAACCATCTAATTGTATGGGTAAATTTAAAAAAGGTTTATTTTTTGGCTCTCTTTTAGGAGCTGGTATGATGTGGCTTAATGCTACACCAAAAGGTAAAGAAATGAGGGCTAAACTCGTAGAACACAGTAAGCCTTTATATGATGAATTAAAAGAATCTTTAAAACAGTTAGAAGGTCCAACCAAAGATATGTATGAAGCTTTAGTAGAACGGGCGGTAGCTGAATATGGCAGTAAAAAAGAAATGGCCGATGAAATGAAGTCAGCTTTGGTAAGAGATTTGAAGAAAAAATGGAAAGGACTTGAAAAAGAGTTGAAGAAGTCTCGACGTTAAGTTGGGACTCCGACTTGATTCCGGGAAAATTGAAAAAGAAATCAAAAAAATAAAATTTAAAAAATCGGCTTTAGACCGATTTTTTGATATCTTCAATTTTTAATTCTAACTCTCTATTGCCATTCCATTCGTTGACGCCAATAGAAAATGCCAGATCAATTTTACTTCCGGGCACCAGAGTATTTTTCCAATCATCTGGATGTTTTTCAATATCACCGAATCCAAAAGCAATAGTTTTTCGGACAACGTGTGAGTTATGTTTAACCATTAATTTTAAATGTTTTCCATCCTGACCAACTGGATTTATTTCTACTACTGTTAATCCATAGGCAACATATTTTGGTTCCTCGTTAGCCATCCCAAAAGGTTTAAATTTATCTAATAAATCATACAGTTTCCAATCTACTTCTTCTAAATTAACTACGGCATCAATTTTAATTTGGGGGATAAGTTCAATTCCTTGCAAATTTTTATGAGCTGTTTTTAATAATTTTTCTTTGAATTCTTCCAACTTTTCTGGTTTGATAGAAAAACCACAGGCTTGAGGGTGGCCACCAAATTTAATAAATAATTCTTCATTCTTTTGTAAATTCTCTATAATATTAAATTCGGTGATACTACGCCCGGAACCGACAATTTCATTACCAGTGTTTGACATAACAATTACTGGTTTATAAAATAAATCTTTTAATCTACCTGCCACCAATCCCAAAATACCGGTGGGCCAGTTATCTCCCAAAATAAACAATATAGTATTATCAGTTTGATTAGTTTTTTCAATTTGAATTTTAGCTAATTTTAATAAATCCGTTGTTAGTTTTTGTCTTTCTTTATTATTATCATCCAATTCTTTAGATAATTTTTGGGCATCTTTTATATTCTTGGCTTGGAGTAATTTGTATGCCGTGTTGGCGTGATTCATTCTGCCGGCAGCGTTTATTCGAGGAACAATTTGAAAGCCAACGGTAACTGTATCATATTTTCCTCGTTTGGGATTGCCATTTTCGTCAGCCACACCGGAAATCTGTAAAAGTTGTTGTAAACCTAAATTTCTAGTTTTGTTTAGTACCATTAAACCATATTTGGCAATTGTTCTACTTTCTCCTAAAAGTGGCACCATATCCCCGATAGTGGCGATGGAGGCTAAGTCTAACATCCATTTTTCAAATCCTTCGTGAGTAGTGCCATCAGGTAAATTATCATTTTTTTCTTTATGTTTTTTAAGTAGTCCTTGTGCTAATTTAAAAGCGACGACACCACCAGCTAAACCTTTGTCAGGATATTTTTCTCCTTTTACTTTAGGGTGAATAATAGCATCGGCTGGTGGCAATTTGTCTGGTACAGTATGGTGATCGGTGATAATAGTTTGGATACCAAGTTTTTTAGCGAGTTTTATTTCATCATAATTACTTACTCCACAATCACAAGTAATGATTAAATCTGTTTGCTGTTTTTTTAAAAGATTGATAGTATTTAAATTTAATCCATAACCATCTATTTCTCGGTGTGGTAAAAACACATCAATTTTTTTTGCTCCTAATATTTTAAGAGTGTTAATTAAAATAGTGGAGGCTGTCACCCCATCTGCGTCATAATCACCATGAATTATAATATTTTTTTGATTTTTGATAGCTTTAAAAATAATTTTTATCGCTTTTTCCATATCACAAAACAGAAAAGGGTCGTGGAGGTCTTGTGAATAATCGGGATTCAAAAATTCATCAATTTGTATTTGAGTTTTTAGATTTCTATTCCAAAGTAGTCGCGTAATGGTAGGGGGGAGCTCTGGATGACTATCTAAAAAATTTGCGGGTGGGTTGTCGGATATTACCCATTTCATGGCGTTGGTTTAAATTGATTTAAATTGGATTACACAGATTAATAATTGGTATAATTATTGTCCAATTCGTATAATTGATGCTCTCATTATACTACATTTGACATTTTTGGTAAAATATGGTATAAATAAATGTTCTTTAAAAATTTTTTTCTAATTCTAAATTTCAAGATAGTCTTGGAATTTAGATACAAACCTGCTCAGAAAGGGGAAAGAGATGTTAGATAATAATCTGTTATCAAAAAAATTTGTTCTGGCGGCGGTGGACAGTTTGCCTGCCGAACTAACGAAGGAGCAGAAAGAATTCATAGTATCCAGAAGGGGGTGCTATGGTTTTTTCGCCAAGCGTTTGCGTGAAGCACTTGGCTGCGAGCCGAAGCCACTTGACTATACGCCGAGTGACGATTATTTTTTATCGTCGTCGCCAAATAATCTGGAGTTGGATTTTTTGGCGACCTTTCTCGAGGCGTTGCCTCCTGTAGAAGATTTAGGCTATGAGAAGGTCGAGTTTTTCATAGCAGAAAGGGGGCGCAAAGGGGTTTTTAACAAGCGCTTATGCGAAGCGTTGGGTTGTAATGTGAATTTAGACCCTCGCCTCCAGGAGCAAGTCTTGTTTTATAGGGAAGTGTTCGGTTTGGAAGTGAACGCAATGAGCGTTGATATTCCGCCGGAACCGCCGGAACGCAATGGTTGTTATAACTGGCTCCTTTTCATTCCAAAAGGGATGACATTGAAAATTTCCCTGGCTAAGTGCCGGGAAAGATTTATGGGAGGGTGTGAATGGTCTCCAGCACTTGATGACTTTATTTTAAATAATGAGGCTCTGACATCTTACACAGTTCGTCTTCGTGACTGTGTAGAGTCAGACGAAGACTGGATGTCGTTGAAGATGCCACTCGTAAAAACGCTCGAGTGTATATTACTTGAGCTCTGGTACCACTGGAGTACAGGGGGGCATTTGGCCCCAGAACGTTGGACTATGTGTTCCGAGAGTTATAATGGGCAAATAAATTGGTTTATGATGGACAACGGCAGATTTTTCCTTAAGGCTGGCTCTGCCAGCCTTAAGTGTAAAAATCGATATTCACGAGAAGTAATTCGTGGATAATAATATTGACTCTTTTTTAATCCGCTTTTGTCATTTGACAGGGCGGATTTTTTTTAAAATTATTTAAACTAAAAATACTGATTTAAATTGATTATTTTAATTATTTCTTCAAAAATAAATTTATCACGGATAATTTTTTAAAATCCCAATACGAATCAGCTAAAAATAATGTGAAGATTATAAAAAAAATATCAATTGTAATATAATCACGAGCGGACAGGGGAGTAGCATAAGATAAAAATATAGAAACCCCCAAAGCAATCCAGTAAATTAAAGTTTTGTTGGTTAGTGCTCGGCGTTCGTGGATGTTTATTTTATTTCGTGTTTGATATAAAAAAACTATATAAAACAAAATTAATGGTCCCGCCACAAACCATTCATATTCGTGGGGGTCAGCACCATAATTTTTAATTAAAAAATAAAAAATTCCGATAATAGTGATTTCCGCGAAAAAAAGAAAAATTATGTCTAATTGATATTTACGAAGTATTTGCATATTTTAATAAAAGGCCGGAGCAATAGTAAACATAATCATGGCAAATATGCCGATTATAGCCACTACTACCCAAAGTTTTTTTATTGTTTTGTGTTTCATAGTATTAGTTGTTGAATAATTTACGAATTGAATTCAAAATTAGTAAATACCTAGTTAGTTATCTGTGGATTTGTTTTATCCGTATATTAGTATTTATCTTTTTAGTACAGAAATGTAAGCCTCAGTTGGGATATCAATTTTGCCAACTCCTCGGGCTAACATTTTTTTCTTACCTTTCTTTTGTTTTTCTAACAGTTTTCGTTTGCGAGTGACATCGCCACCATAAAGTTTACCGGTAACATCTTTTCTGTAAGCAGAAATTCTTTCCGCTGCCACAACTTTTCCGCCAATCGCAGCTTGGATTTTAACAACAAATTGTTGACGAGGCAGAGTATCTTTTAAAGTGTTAACAATCTTTTTACCAACTTTGAAGGCCTCATCTTCCCATACCAAAGTAGAAAGTTCCTCAATTAATTCTTCGGCTACTAAAATATCCAGTTTTATTACTTTGGTCGGTTCATAATCTTTAATTTCGTAATTCATAGAAGCAAAGCCCGAACTCACTGTCTTAAGTTTATCATAAAAATCGGTGATAAGCGATGCTAAAGGTATTTCGTAATGCAATAGCGCGCGCTGACCAGAACCCGCACTTAAATATTCAGTGTTTTTATAGCGTCCTCTACGTTCCACTACTAAACCCATAATATTTCCCACATATTCAGTCGGGGTGATAATATCTAGAGTCATCCATGGTTCTTTAATGGTTTCTATTTCTCCCGGGTTAGGCATTTCTTGTGGACTTCGGATGATATACTCTTGACCTTTGGCCTTTTTTACTTTGTAGGCGACCGAAGGAACAGTCACTGTAATTTCTAAATCAAATTCTCGACGTAATCTTTCTTGAAAAATATCCAAATGAAGCATACCCAAAAAACCACATCTAAAACCAAATCCCAAAGCTTTTGAATTTTCTGGTTCAAAAAATAAAGAAGCGTCATTTAATTTTAATTTTTCAATAGCATCACGCAAAGCTTCATAACTATCTCCTTCTTTAGGAAATATTCCGGCAAAAACAAATGGTTTTACTTCTTTGTATCCCGAAAGTTGTTCCTGAGCTTTTTCATCCAAAAGAGTAATAGTATCACCCACGCGACACTCTCGCACATCTTTAAGTCCAGTTATAATATAGCCGATTTCTCCATTTTTTAATTCTTCCGCTGGTGCTAATTTAGGAGTGTAATATCCAATTTCTAAAATTTCGGCTGGTGTTTTGGTACCCATCAAAAATACTTTATCTTTTTTGTTAAATTTTCCATCTATCACTCGCACCGAAGCCACCACCCCTTTGTAATCATCATAAAAAGAATCAAAGATCATGGCTCGGGCTTTACGTGTTGAATTATCATTTGGGGCTGGTACTTTGTCTATAACAGCTTCCAAAACTTTATTAACATTTTCGCCGGTTTTGGCAGAAACAGAAATAATATCTTCTTTTTTACAACCAATTAAATTAACAATTTCTGCTTTTGTTTTTTCAATATCTGCCGAAGGCATGTCAATTTTATTAATAATGGGTATAATTTGTAAATTTTGTTCAATAGCTAAATAAAGATTACCAATTGTTTGGGCTTGAACACCTTGAGTAGCATCAACTAATAAAATAGCTCCTTCCACAGCTGCTAGCGATCTAGAAACTTCATAATTAAAATCAACATGCCCAGGAGTATCAATTAAATTTAAAATATAATTTTTATAATGCATGCGAGCTGGAGCGAGTTTGATAGTGATTCCTCGTTCACGTTCTAAATCCATGGAATCAAGTATTTGTTCTTTACTATCCCGTTTTGATACTGTACCAGTTAATTCTAAAAGACGATCAGACAAGGTACTCTTGCCGTGGTCAATATGGGCGATAATGCAGAAATTTCTAATATTTTCATTCATAGATATTTTTTATTTTTCTTCCTCGGCTTCCTCGGGAAGATTGTCTATTTTTAGCCATTTTTTTCGGAGGGTTTGTGAAAATTCACTTAGCTCTGGTAGTCGCAAAGAATAACACAAAAACAGATAAACTACAATACCTAAAATTCCGGCAAAAAATCCTTGACTTAAAATTCCTATAAAATAATCTTGATTAAAAATTTCTGCTAGGGGATATTTGGCAATTTGGATAGTAATAGCCATAGCACAACCCGCCATTATTATCTTGTATACATCAAATAATTGTTCATTCATATGAAATGACCCTAATTTTTTTCGTAATGTTCCAAATAATAACATCATATTCAAAGTAGCTCCGATTGAAACAGCCAAAGCTAAACCCGATACCCCTAAAGGCTTCATAAGAAGTAAAGCAAAAATAATAGTAATAATTTCAGAAATTAAAGCAGTCACAAATGGTGTTTTGGTATTTTCTAGTGAATAAAAAGCGCGTGCAAAAAGTGGAATAAGAGCTTGGGCAAAAAGTGATAGAGCAAAAAAAGCTAAGGCATTGGCGGTGGTAATAGTAGCTGTCCAATCAAATTGACCAGACCCTAAAACTACTCTAACAATTTGAGCGCGTAAAAGTAAAATTAAAACAGAAGCGGGGATAATTAAAAATAAAATTTTTCGAGTGGTACTAATTAAATTTTTAATAAATTCCGGTAGGTCATTTTTAGCAGCCGATTGTGATAATGCTGGGAAAGCTGCCAAAGCAAACGGGATACCAATTATTCCCACAGCTACACCTTGTAAATTATTGGCATAATTGTAAATTGCGACGCTCCCAGTAGTAAGTAAAGAAGCCAGCACAGTTAGGGCAATAACATTTAATTGAGAAATTGCCAATCCCATTGTGCGGGGGATCATCAATTTTCCAATTAATTTGGTATTTTTATCTTTTAAATTAAAATACCATTGTGGACGCCAACCAGAAAAATAGGCACCAATGGATTGCAAAATTAAATGCATTAAGGCTCCTAAAACCACCCCCCAGGCAATTCCGTTTATACCAATGTATCTAACCAAGACTACTGTGCCTAAAATTATTCCTAGATTATAAAAAATTGGAGCTAAAGAATAAATTAAAAATTGGCGTAAAGATTGTAAAATTCCCCCCATCACCATAGAAAGACCCAGGAAAATAGGGGAGAGAAACATTATGCGAGAAAAATCAATTACTTTTTGTAAAGAATCTGAAGAAAAACCAGGGGCTATGAGGGGGGCTATTTGGGGAGTAAAAATTATTCCCAATCCGCAAATAATAATCATGGTTATGCCAATAATATTAATTACATTATTAGCTAATTTCCAGCCTTCTTTTTTGTTGTTATTAAAAATTTTAGTAAAAGTTGGGATAAAACCAGCGGACAGCGCTCCTAAAATTAATAAGCTGTAAATTAAATCAGGAATTTTGAAACCTGCATAGTAAGCATCCATTATTTCTCCTGCTCCATAATAATGAGCAAAAATTCTATCACGTAAAAGTCCCACTAAACGACTAATAAAAGTAGCACTGGCAATAATAATCGCCGCGCCTGTGATAGTTTTGGATTGATTAGAAAAAATATTTTTTAAAATCATTTTAGGGGTTTAAGTTTACAGTCAAAACTACTTCTTTGGTACCAATGGTTTTTTCATCCTCAGTACTTTTTAGGGTATAAAAAGATCCGCTGATGCCGTCATCTCTTTTGAATGAAAATTGTTTAGTGGCGTTGCCTTCGCTTTCCAGTTCAATTGTGAAGTTCGCTTTGGTGAGTTCATTTTTATAATAATTAATTATAAAATTTTGACTCGCTTCTATTTCGTGCCATTCTATACGAACAGTATCACGGTGATCTCCCACGGGAGTGGATACTAATTTCCAAATATCTTTTAGACGATTTTGCCAATTTCCAGAATCTGGAGCAGAATTTTCGTTATTATCCAAAGTTAAAAGTAAAGGAGATAAAATTATTTTAGGAAAAAAGGCTGCGATTTCTATACCTCGGTTTTTGTATTGACCAGATATAAAAATCATTGTTTCTACATTATTTTTATCATAAACTGGAATGTCAGTTGGGAAATTAGCTGGTAATTCTTTTATTTCTTTTGGTCCTGGCCCCATTGCTACTTTAATTCCGACAATAATTAAAATTAAAAAAAATACCAAACAACCACAGCCGGTAAAACAGGCTTTGGCCCAACCAGATTTTTTTTTGGTTATTTCTTGAATTGGTGGTTCAATTATTTTAATATCATCAATTAGGTTGCGTTTCATAGTATTTGTTGATATCCAAAATTATAGCCATTGAATAGTTAATAGAATTTTAACAAAATTTTACGGTTTTGTACAGAATTGCCAATATGTTATAATATCCACAGAGTTTATAATTAAGAATTATTATAATATGAAAATTTCTTTTCATGGCGCAGCACAAGAGGTTACTGGTTCGTGCAATTTAATTGAATTTGAAAATAAAAAAATTTTAATTGATTGTGGTATGTTTCAGGGTGGGGAATTTAACGAAGAAAAAAACCACGAACTTTTTCAATTTGATCCTCGGACTTTAAACGCCGTTATAGTTACTCATGCTCATTTGGATCATGTGGGACGATTACCAATTTTAATTAAGTTTGGATACACTGGTTATATTTATGCTACCCCAGCCACCATTGAATTTGCGGAGTTGATTTTAGATGATGCTTTGCAAGTGATGAGATATAACAGTCTTAAAACAGGGTCGCCAGTTTTGTATGATGAAAGCGATATTGCTCAAGTGATGTCGCAATTTAAAGCAATTGATTATTATAAAGAATACGAACCCCTGCCTAAATGTAAGTTTAAATTTTATGATGCTGGTCATATTTTTGGGTCAGCTTTTGTAGAATTTAATATGGAAGGCAAAAAAATAGTATTTTCTGGAGATATTGGTAATGTGGACGTGCCAATTTTGCGCGAGACCGATAATTTTCCTAGTGAGGTGGATATGGTTGTTTGTGAATCTACTTATGGTGATAGAATCCACGAAACTATTGAACAGCGAGAAAAAATTATTAAAGAAAATGTGGCCAAAGCTTTATCTGCTGGTGGGGTTTTGATGATTCCAGCATTTTCTTTGGAACGTACTCAAGAACTTTTGTATTTTTTAAATGATTTAATAGATAGACAACATAAATTACCCAAGGTGCCAATTTTTTTGGATAGTCCGTTGGCTATTAAAGCCACCGAAATTTATAGAAAATATCCCGAGTATTATGATGAAGAAGCAAAAAAGCTTTATTTACACGATGATGATCTGTTTCAATTTCCGGGACTTAAGATGACTATGACTAGAGAGGAATCCATACATATTAATAACACCCCTGGTCCCAAAATTATTATCGCTGGTAGTGGAATGATGAATGGGGGCAGAATAATTCATCACGCCTTGCGTTATTTGTCAGAAAAAGAAAATACTTTGCTCATTGTAGGATATCAAGCTTATGGAACTTTAGGACGAGATATCTTAGAAGGAAAGTCTCCAGTTAAAATTTTAAATGAAAAAGTAAAAGTAAATTGTAATGTGAAAGCGATTGGTGCTTTGTCAGCTCATGGGGATCAAGAAAAAATGTTGGATTGGTTATCCAGTGGGGGAACAATGCCAAAAAAAGTTATTTTAAATCATGGTGAACCAATGTCTTGTGATGCTTTGCAAAGAAGATTGGCAGAAGAATTACAAGTGGATGTGCAAATAGCTAAAAGAGAAGTTGATTTTGAGGTATAAATAGTTGAAGGGAGGAGTAGGTAGTAAGTAGTGAGTAGGGAGTAGTGAGTGGTAAGTAGAGAGTAGTAAGTTGTGAGTGATGAGTAGAGAGTAGTAAGTTGTGAGTGATGAGTAGAGAGTAGTAAGTGGGTAGTAGTGAGTAATTACCCCACTGTCATTGCGAGGCACGAAGCAATCTCATACTATCATTCCACGAAGATGCTGAAATAAATTCAGCAT
>Ga0265297_10006729_pt1 | contig 16429 bp, 16 predicted proteins | sample Munlanlwell13791_FD_192502 | JGI IMG/M metagenome (GOLD analysis project Ga0265297, IMG submission 192502) | Leachate microbial communities from a municipal landfill in Southern Ontario, Canada - Leachate well 137-91 | ecosystem: Engineered > Solid waste > Landfill > Unclassified | place... | reverse complement strand
ATTGCTTGTCGCCGCCAATATTGACGGCGCCTATGTTCTGGAGCCGCGGGCGGGAAATTTCAGTGAAATACAATTTTTAGTAAAAAATATTTTTAATGTTGCCTCAGAAATAAATTTTGAGGATAAACCCAAGCCGACTCGCCTCGAAATTCAAAATGGCACAAAGATAACGGGATTAGCTTCAAAAACCGCTGAAATGCTCAAAAAATTTGATTATGAAGTAACCAAAATAAGTAATGCCGCAGAACAAAATCATGAAAAAACAATCATTTATGATTTGACTGCCGGAACAAAAAATAATGACCTTAATTTTTTAAAAGAAAAATTAAACGCTGATGTTTCTCCTTCTATTCCGTCCTGGCTCACGAATTCCACTACTCCCTCGGGTGTTGCTCTTTTCGCCGCGCCAACCTCCCCAGAACACAAAAACTCAATTGACTTCTTAATTATCCTTGGCAAAAATGCCACTTTCTAGCTAGCCATGCAATTTTCTATCGCCATCGTTGGCCGAGCCAATGTTGGAAAATCAACCCTCTTCAATCGCTTGCTTGAACGGCCGAAAGCTATTGTTTCTCCTGTGGCCGGAACAACCCGCGACCGAAATTATGGCCAAGCTCGCTGGCGCGGCTGTGATTTTGAAATTGTTGATACTGGCGGCTTGGAAGATGCCAAAACATCCGCCTTTGATATAAAAAAACAAGTAGACATAGCCATCAAAAAAGCCGACTTAGTGCTTTTTTTAGTTGATTTAAAAGATGGCCTCATGCCGCAGGATCGCGCCATCGCAAAATTTTTAAAAAAATTAAAAAAACCGATTATTTTAGCCGGTAATAAAGCTGACTCCCCAAAAATTTTCGCTGAAGCGGAAAATAAAGAATGGTTAAAGCTCGCCCTTGGCAAACCTTTAGCCGTTTCCGCCGCGAATGGCGCCGGTACCGGAGATCTGCTTGATAAAATTTTTGAATTTTTAAAAATTGCGGAAACCGATGTAGGAGAGTCTTTCTCTGCTGTGCCGCCGATTAAGGTGGCAATCGTTGGGAAACCAAACGCAGGGAAATCGTCTCTCTTAAACGCACTTCTTGGCGAAGAGAGAGTTTTGGTGAGCGAAATTCCATTTACCACTCGCGAGCCTCAAGACATGATTTTAATTTATCGCGATCAACCGTTTCTTTTGATTGACACTGTTGGAATGAGAAAAAAAGCCAAGATCGAACCAGGACTGGAAAAGGTTGGCGTAAGAAGAAGCATTGCTGCCATGGAACGAGCCGATGTTATTCTTTTTGTCACCGAAGCCAATAAACAAATGACTTCGCAAGACAAACATCTTTCCGAATTAATTCTTGAGAAAAATTCCGGCCTCATTATTATCGCTAACAAATGGGATCTCGTGGAAAAACAGGGAGCGCAAACTATGAATCTTTTCGTTAATTATTATCGCCGCTTCTTTCCCTACCTCGACTGGGCGCCCGTCATTTTTATTTCAGCCAAGACCGGAGAGAAAGTTCATAAAGTTTTAGATCTTGTTTTGGAAATAAAAAATAAAAGAGAAAAGTTCATTAAACAAGAAGAGTTGAAAAAATTTTTGCGGGAAACCTTGGCCAAACATTGGGCTGTTATTCATCGCCGAAAAAAATCCGGCTTTGGCGCGCGGCCAAAGCTGATTAATCTTGTCCAAGAAGGAGTAAACCCTCCAAAATTTCATCTTGTTACCACTTCTAAAGTAGAGCTGCCTGAAGGTTTTATAAAATTTATTGAAAAAAAATTTCGCGAACGTTTTGACTTTACCGGAACGCCGATAAAACTGGGTACAAGGCATATCAAAAAAAATAAAGAACGATAATTTTATAAAATTAATATGAAATTAATTGTTGGACTCGGCAACCCGGGCGAAGAATACGAAAACACGCGACATAACGTCGGTTTTATCGCAATTTCAGATTTTCGATCGGATAATTCGGATTTTTCTGATTGGAAAATAAATAAAAAATTTAACGCGGAAACCTCTGAAGGACAAATTAGCGGTGAAAAAATAATTTTAATCCGGCCGCAAACTTTTATGAATAATTCCGGCCAGGCGGTTGCGGCAGCGGCGGGATTTTATAAAATCAAACCGGCTGATATTTTAGTAATCCACGATGACATTGACTTGCCCCTCGGGACGCTCCGAATTAAAAAGGATGGCTCTTCGGGCGGCCATCATGGCGTAGCATCAATTATTACGATACTTGGTTCGGAAAATTTTACCCGATTAAAAATAGGCGTCGCACCGGGGAAAAAACCAAAAAATTTTGACGCGGCTAATTTTGTTTTAAAAAAATTTCCTAAAACAGAAACAAAAAAAGTTTCTGAAATAATCAAAAAAACAACCGAAGCGGTTGCCATGATTTTGGCCAAGGGAACTGATCCGGCCATGAATAAGTTTAATTAAATTTTGTCCGTAACACTGCCTGCCAGCGTAAAGTTCGTTCCAAAAACGGAAAAAACTTTAACTTATGGCTACTTACTAGGTCAGGAGGGGTGACCATCATTTTCGCCGCTGGCAGACAGAGGTGCAAACACAATTTAAATATCTTGATATCTTAACAAAAATTCCGCTTTTTTGTCAAGGCTCTGATACTGAAATTTTAACGGTAATTTTTGGCTTTAACCTAAAATATTTTTACATGATTTCTCAGGATGATTTAAAATACTGGGTCGCCATCTCTAAATTTTCAAAAATCGGCGCGATCCGTCTCGTAAAACTTTTTAATTTTTTCCACTCTATGAAAGAAGCCTGGCAGGCTTCTTTTTCCGAACTGCGCCAAGCTGGATTGGACGAAAATATTGTTCATGATTTTTTAGCCCAAAAAACGACAATTAACCCCGACACTGAATGGGAAAAATTAGTTAAAGAAAATATCACCGTCCTAACAATAAATGATTCTAGATATCCGAAATTACTAAAAGAAATCTGGAACCCGCCGGCAATATTATATGTTAAAGGCACCCTGCCGGCTGATGATGAATTTAATTTAGCTGTGGTCGGCACAAGAAAAATAAGCACTTATGGGCGACAACTAGCTTCTCTTCTAACCGGCGAATTGGTGCAAAGTGGTTTTAATATTGTAAGCGGCTTGGCCTTGGGGGTTGACGCTCTCGCCCACCAAACAACAGTGCACCTCGGAGGAAAAACTATAGCCGTGCTTGGCTCGGGCATTGATAATGGAAGCGTCTATCCAGCGGGAAATAGATTTTTAGCTTCGGAAATTGTAAAAACCGGCGGAGCCATAATTTCCGAATTTCCCTTAGGGACTGTTGCCATGCCGGGAAATTTTCCCCTTCGAAACCGCATTGTTTCCGGACTGTCCCTTGGCACGCTTGTTATTGAGGCGGCCGAAGAATCCGGCGCTTTAATTACGGCCCAATGCGCCTTGGAACAAAATCGCGAAGTTTTCGCCGTCCCCGGCAGTATTTTTAACCCCACTTCCGCCGGTCCAAATAAATTAATCAAAATGGGGGCTAAAGCCGTAACCGCGGTTAATGATATTCTAGAAACACTCAATTTGGCGCAAGCAGCTGATTTTACAAAAAACAAAAAACTCCTTCCCGCCTCCCCGGAGGAAGAGAAAATTTTGATCAATCTGTCTCAAGAACCAACCCACGTCGACAAACTCATTGCCACCTCCGGACTTGACGCCGCCAAAGTTGGTGCTATACTAACCCTTATGGAAATGAAGGGAATGGTAAGAAACTTGGGCGGAATGAATTATGTTATTGGAAAATAAATAAAAAATTATAGATTGTCCCATATGAATTTAGTCATCGTCGAATCTCCGACGAAAGCAAAAACAATTTCAAAATTCCTAGGTAAAGACTTCCAAATAAAGTCTTCTTTTGGCCACCTTCGTGATTTACCGCAAAAAGAAATGGGTATTGATATTGAAAACGATTTTGCGCCCCATTATGTTGTGCCGAGAAAAAATCAAAAGGTAGTAACTGACTTAAAAAAGTCAGCGGCTAAGGCCAAATTTATTTATTTCGCTTCTGACGAAGACCGCGAAGGAGAAGCCATCTCTTGGCACTTAACTCAAATATTAAAGCCGAAAACCGGACAAGCTCGCCGGATAGCTTTTCATGAAATTACAAAGGATGCGATTTTAAAAGCCCTGGAGAATCCCCGAGATATTGACCTAAACATGGTTGATGCCCAGCAAGCACGCCGAGTTTTAGATCGCTTGGTCGGCTATGAACTTTCTCCTTTTCTCTGGCGGAAAGTAGCTAAAGGATTATCCGCCGGCCGCGTTCAATCAGTTGCTGTTCGCTTGATTGTTGAACGCGAGCGGGAAATCCAAAAATTTGTTCCAGAAGAATATTGGAATATTGAAGGAAATTTCCAAAAAGAAAGTGGCGAAGAAAAATTTTCCGCAAAATTGAATAAAATCAATGATAAGGTTTTAGAAAAATTTTCTATAAAATCAAAAAATGAGGCCGATAAAATTTTGCATGATTTAAACGACAGAAATTATCGCGTCGCCAATATTGAAGAAAAAGAAACAAAGCGCACTCCCCCGCCGCCCTTTATCACTTCAACTTTACAACAAGACGCCAACCGCCGCCTGGGATTTTCGGCAAAACAAACAATGCTTATTGCCCAACAATTGTACGAAGGCGTAGATTTGGGGGGCGAAGGCTCAGTCGGTTTGATTACTTACATGAGGACCGACTCGGTGAATTTAGCAGAAAAATTTTTGACTGAAGCCCGGTCGTATCTAAAAAAATCTTTCGGCGATAAATATTTACCAACGGCCAGTCGCCGCTTCACTACAAAATCAAAAATGGCGCAGGAAGCACACGAAGCTATCCGCCCGACCGAAGCCGTGCGAGATCCGGAATCCGTTCGGCCGTACTTAGATGACCATCAATACAAACTTTATAATCTAATCTGGCGTCGAGCCATGGCTTCGCAAATGTCCGACGCAGCGCTCGTTGGCACGGCCGTGGATATTGCCGCGGAAAAATCAGACGCTAAAAATCAATACAGCTTCCGCGCCAATGGTTTGACCATAAAATTTGACGGATTTTTAAAAGTTTATGGTACGAGCCAGGAAACAATTTTACCAGTTTTCAAACTGAAAGAGCTTTTAGAATTATTAAAATTAGACCCAAGCCAACATTTTACCGAGCCTCCGGCCCGCTATTCTGATGCTTCACTTGTTAAAGCTCTTGAAGAATATGGTATTGGTCGGCCATCAACTTACGCCCCGACAATTTCCACTATCATTGAACGTGGCTATGTTGAAAAAATCGAAGGACGGAGATTGAAACCCACGGAAATTGCCTTCACGGTAAATGATTTATTAGTGGAACATTTTCCTCAAATTGTTGATTTTAAATTCACCGCTCGCATGGAAGATGACCTGGACGAAATCGCTGAAGGAAAAAAGAAATGGGTCCCGGTAATTAAAGATTTTTATATGCCTTTTAAAGAAAACCTTGATCAAAAATATAAAGAAGTGAGCAAGGCCGAAGAACCAACCGATGAAGTTTGCGAAAAATGCGGATCGCCCATGGTTATTAAAACGGGACGTTATGGAAAATTTTTAGCTTGCAGCGGATTTCCTAAATGTCGAAATATCAAATCGCTCGGCGGCCAAACTGACGGCGGCCCGGCCGAACCGGAAACGACAGATGAGGTTTGCGACAAGTGCGGTGCACCCATGGTCATAAAACACGGCCGTTTTGGAAAATTTTTATCCTGTTCCAAATATCCTGAATGCAAAAATATGAAGCCGCTCGTCAAATCAACCGGCGTCGCCTGCCCAGAATGTAGCAAGGGAGAAATTGTAGAACGCCGCTCCAAGCGCGGCCGGACATTTTATTCTTGCAACCAATATCCAAATTGTAAATTTGCGCTCTGGTCAAAACCGACCGGCGAAAAATGCCCGGACTGCGGGAATTTATTGGTCTATGGCAAGGGTGATACGGTCGTTTGCTCTAATAAGGAATGCAGTTATAAAAAGTAAAAGCAGTAAAATAATAAAATAACAAAAACACCTCAGCCTTTGCCGGGGTGTTTTGTTTAGAATTTATCGCAGCTCTTTGAGTTGTGCTAGGGCTTGATTCAATGCTGTAGTTAATTTTTCTAGACCGTCCATTAATCTTTTCTTTTTTTCTTCGCTATTTTCTTCACGTTCCACCTCATTCATCAAATTTACGATACTGTTCTGATGGCGAACTAAAATTGCTAAAGATTCCGTCGCTTGCTCCGGGGAAAAACCAAACCTATCTCCTGCATGTTCGAGAACCCATTGTTGCGCAGATAACATTCGCTTTTTTTCTTCCCCCTCCGCCGTCATTCTTTCTGGAGATCCTTTCCCTTCTATCATAAATTTAAAATTTAATAATTAACAACTAACTAGATATCCAAATGCCCACCATCAATGCTAGCCTTGACTTTCCTTAAGTGCCTTTAGCCAGGCATCTACCGCTTCTTTCATTTTTTTACTTGCTCTCTCAAGCCTTTCGGCTTCACCTCCCTTAATCACAATTTTTTCTGCCTCACCTCGGTCTGCCGTGGTTCCGAATAAATTGTTAATCACCTGCACCGCCGAGTCTTGTTCGCCCCATGCCTCTTTGAGCGCTATATATTCTCGCGTCGCCGATCCTTCCAGGGAAGGATCATACTCTTTCTCGAGTCGTTCACTCATAAATTTAAAAAAATAATAATTAACTCCTCCGCCTCCTATAGTACTCTCTCTCTCTCTGATTTTTGCAAACGGAAAATATCACATTTTGTCAAGGGTTATTTACAAAACTTCTATTTTAATCTAAAATTAATTTGTTATGATAACGATTGACGACTTAATCCAAAAAATCAAATTTTACGCACCAAATGCCGACCTGGATTTAGTGCGCCTGGCTTATGATTATGCTAAAAAAGCGCATAATGGTCAAAAACGACTTTCGGGGGAACCATATATCCATCATCCTCTCGCCACAGCTATGAATTTAGCGGAAATGAAATTACACCAAGATATTATTATTGCCGGTTTGCTTCACGACGTTCCTGAGGAAACTCGGCCGGATAATCCGGAAATTGCCCTCCGAGAAATCAAACATAATTTTGGAGAAGAAGTCGCTTTCATGGTTCGCGGTATTACCAAACTTGGAAAAATTAAATACCGCGGCATGGAGCGGTATTTGGAAAATTTGCGCAAAATGTTTGTGGCTATGGCTGAAGATGTCCGGGTAATTTTTATAAAATTCGCCGACCGTTTGCATAATCTAGAAACACTTAACGCCCAGCCGCCGGCAAAACAAAAACGCATTGCCATGGAAACGATGGAAATCTACGCTCCGATCGCGAACCGCCTTGGTATGGGCGAAATAAAAGGCCGTCTTGAAGATTTAGCATTCCCCCATCTTTATCCTCGCGATTTTGAAAAATTAAGAAAAGAAGTCGCTCCTCGCTACAAAGCCAAGGAAGAATATTTAAAAAAAGTAAGAGTAAAACTTTTAAAAACCGTTGCTAATTTTTCATTGAGCGCTCCCGGAGAAAAAGAAAACGAACAGCGAATTAAGGTTTACTCAATCCACGGACGAACTAAGCGTCTTTGGAGCATTCACAAAAAATTACAGCAAAAAGGATATGATGATCTTTCGAAAATTTACGACTTAGTCGCTCTTCGAGTAATTGTGGAAACTGTGGCTGAATGTTACACGGTTTTAGGTATTATTCACCAATTATGGAAACCATTAAAAGGACGCATCAAGGACTATATCGCCCAACCAAAACCGAACGGTTATCAATCGCTCCACACTACTGTTTTTTGCGACGATGGAGACATTGTAGAATTTCAAATTAGAACAAAAAAGATGCATGAAGAAGCGGAGTTTGGTATTGCCTCTCACTGGTATTATGATGAAAAGGGTTCAATGCCCGTTGCCAAAGATTTAAAATGGGTTAAAGAGCTTACAAAATGGAAAAAAGAATTCGAAGAAAATCAAAGATATTTGGAATCTTTAAAAATTGACGTTTTTCAAAATAGAATTTTTGTTTTCACACCTAGGGGCGATGTTATTGATTTGCCGGAGAATTCTACGCCAGTTGATTTTGCTTATACTCTGCATTCTGACCTCGGGGACAAATGTACTGGCACTAAAATTAACGAGCAAATGGCGAAGCTTGATACAAAATTACAAAGCGGTGATGTCGTAGAAATCATCATTGATAAAAATAGAAAAAAGCCTTCCGCCGACTGGTTGAAATTCGTTAAAACTAACGCCGCCCGTCATAAAATTAAAAGTCATGTGAAAACAAAATAAAAATATCCCGTAGGTATTACGGGATATTTTTTTATACACTATTTCTTTGAAATTTTTCTAATTATGTCGCTATATTCTTCGTCGCTGTAAAAATGAATGATTATTTGACCTTTTCCCCCTCGTTTTTTGATTTCTACCTTTGTCCCAAAAACCCCGCGTAATAATTCTTCTTTAGCTGCGAGTGCCGGGTCAACTTTTTTCTGTTTCGCTCCCCTTGCTTTCCTCGCCGCGCCCTCCATATCACGAACGGTCATTTTATTTTTTAAAATTTTAGAAAAATATTTTAACTGTGATTTTTCGTCAGGCAAAGATAAAAGTGTTCTGCCGTGGCTCTCTTTTATTTTTCCGCTTCGAAGGGCCTGTAGAACTTCTTCCGGCAAACTGAGAAGTCGCAAAGTATTAGCGACAACCGATCGGCTTTTGCCGACTCGCACAGCCACTTCTTCCTGGGTAAGGTTAAACTCATCCATTAATCTCTGGAACGCCCTGCCTTCTTCAATCGGATTTAAATTTTTTCTTTGAATATTTTCAATTAAAGCCAACTCTAATTTTTCCTGATCTTTCGCTGTTCGGACAATAGCCGGTACGGTCCGAAGATTTAAAAATTTGGCGGCGCGGAAACGTCTTTCGCCGGCAATTAACTCGTAATTTTCCGAGTCAATCTTTGTGACGACTAGCGGTTGTAAAATCCCGTGCTCTTTGATGGAATTTATTAAATCTTCCAAATCCTGATAGCCAAAATCTTCACGCGGCTGTTTGGGATTTGGTCTAATGTTTTTTACTGGAACATCAACGAGACGGACGCCTTGTGGCGCCTCTTCGGCTCCGGAAGAAAACGCTTGAATTATTTTTTTAGGAGGAATCAATGAATTCAGTCCCCTACCCAGACCGTATGACATATGTAAAAGTTTAATTTTTAGAATTTAACTTCCAGAATCTCTCGCGCTAATCTTTCATAGGCTTTCGCGCCCTTACTTTTATCATCGTAATGCAAAATTGTTAAACCGTGTGACGGAGCCTCAGCTAACCTGACATTTCTCGGAATAACTGACCGAAAAATTTTATTTGGAAAATATTGGTAAAGTTCTTTTAAAATTGCGTCTGATAATCCGACGCGGCTATCAAACATAGTAATAACCGCGCCCAAAATTTTTAAATCAGGTTTTAAATTATCCTGGACAAGTTTAATTGTTTCAAGTAATTGGCCGAGTCCTTCCAGGGCGTAATATTCCGCTTGGACGGGAATAAAAACATGGTCGGCCGCAGTTAAACTGTTTATTGTTAGAAGTCCAAGAGACGGCGGACAATCAATAATAATGTAATCAAAATCATTGCGTGCTTCAAGCAAAGCATCATATAGGCGAAACTCTCGCCGATCGGCGGCGACCAGCTCCACGTTCGCTCCGGCTAAAGAAACCGTTGCTGGGGCGACTTTATAGCCTTGAACGGGGGTGTTTACTACAATATCCCTGAAGAAAGCCTCCCCGGTGATGGCTTCGTAAATTCCTTTCCCTAAATTACGATGATCAATACCAAGACCCGAAGTGGCATTGGCTTGAGGATCCATATCTACAAGAAGAACAAATTTTCCAAGATGGGCTAAATAAGCGCCCAAATTGACGGCCGTCGTTGTTTTGCCCACCCCGCCTTTTTGGTTGACAATTGAAATAATCTGAGCCATAATGAATTATCCGCTTCTTAAGATTAAATTTATTATACCCGAATATTGCTTTTTTGACAACTTTATCGTAAAATAAATTAAACTTAAGCCGATGTGGCGGAATTGGCATACGCGTGCGACTCAAAATCGCATTCCCTTACGGGATTGTGGGTTCAACTCCCACCATCGGCACTTTGACAAAACGCGAAGCGTCAGCTATTATAAAAGATAAATCAATCATAGCGGGGTGGAGAAGTAGCATCTCGCCTGGCCCATAACCAGGAGATCGCCGGTGCAAATCCGGCCCCCGCAACCAAAAATTATAAATTTACACAAAATCCAACAACAGCGAGGCTGGGTAGCTCAGTTGGTTAGAGCGAGGGACTCATAAGCCCTAGGTCGTCGGTTCGATCCCGACCCCAGCCACCAAACTGAGCTTAGTAAAAGATAGACTCCTAAAGTTATATGCTATTAACAGTCCACGCTACAACTGGCGCCTTAATCGGCCAACAAATAAATAATCCTATTCTAGCTTTTGTCTTAGGGTTCATATCTCATTTTATTTTGGATATGATTCCTCACGGTGATCAAGATTGGATTGAAGAATATAAAGGTGACCAAAAATCAAAAGCCAAAAAGATCATCTTAATTGTAGCTATTGATGTTGCTGTTCTGCTTACTTTATTAATTTCAAAATATTACTACGGAGATTCTTTTGCTCCGAGTTTAAATATTGCCGCAGGAATTCTCGGCGGACTTCTTCCGGATTTTTTGGTTGTTTGCCATGAGCTCTCCGATAAGCTTTTTAAAAATTTTTATCATTTTCATTTTATCATTCATGATCTAATAAAAGTGAAGCCGACGGTATTTCAGGGCGTGGCCTTTCAAGTTATTGTCACCGTCATTCTTCTTTTAAATTTTATTAGGTAAATTTTATTAGGTAAAAAACAAAAATCGCTCCGCAAAATCTGCGGGGCGATTTTTTTAATCCTCCTTTTATTTAGCGCTTACGACTTCCTCGTAAACCTTGAGCGTTTCCTCGGCGCACTTTTTCCAATTAAATTTTTCAGCTTGAACTATCCCCTTTTTACTAAGATCATCTTGTAAATTTTTATTTGTCAAAATTTTCTCTAAAGCTTTAATCATTTCCTCATTTTTTTCCGGATCAATATATAAAGCTGCTTGACCGACGATTTCCGGTAAAGAAGATCTGTCCGACGTAATAGTCGGGACTCCGAGGGATAACGCCTCAAGTACCGGAAGCCCAAAACCCTCGTAAAGAGACGGAAAAACAAAACAGGTGGCACCCTTCATCAAAGTAAACTTCTCGCGACCTGGAACATATCCGATATATTTTATTTCCCCACTCGCTCCTAATTTTTTTTGACAATCTTCAATTTCTTTAAAAATATTTTTGTATTTCCACCCCCTGGCTCCGGCTAAAACGAGCTGATACTTTTTTTCTAAATTTTTATTTTTTAAAATCAAACCACAAAATGCCTGAACTAGAGCAACGATGTTTTTTCTCGGCTCAATCGTCCCCAAATATAAAGCATAATTATCTTTAAGACCGTATTTTATTTTTAAATCTTCAAAACAAATTTCTGACCCTACGCCGCAAGCAGTTTCCCTTCTTTCCGGCAAATTTCTAAACTCTACTCCTTCGTAAATTACTTCTATTTTTCTGGAATTTATTTTAAAAATTTCCGTGATATCCTTTTTAGTATTTTTTGAAACGGCAATAATTTTTGTTGCCCTTTTTAAACTTTTTGGGACCAGGGTTTTGGTTGAAAAACTCTGACCCACCAAGAATTTTTTCGGAAACCACATAGAATTTTTATATATTGCGAGATCGTGAACAGTCACGATTGATTTTCCTTTATAGGCTAAAGGCAAAGTGTAGGCTGGAGAATGGAAAACGTCTAATTTTTCTTTTTCAATAGCGCTCGCCGTTAAAAGATGAGAAAAGGCAAAAGGCAAATAATGTTTGTATTGATGAAACGGGAAAAATTTTATTTTTGCATTTGACGCATCCCCAATCATTTCATCCGCAGCGTCCCTGGAAAGTAAATTATCAAAAAAAAGAACGTACTCGTTCTCTTTGTCTATTTTTAATAGATTACTTACTAAAAAAAAAGTGTAGTGCCCCACCCCGGCAGCCTCACCGTAACCAGGATTCAAAATTGTCCGGCAATCAATACCAATACGCATAGTCCACTCATTTAATTTACCACTGGTAATTTACAAAAGCCCAATCAACCAACCCCTTCATTTCCTTAAATCTATCTTCCGCTGTCGCACTACCCAAAACAACGGCAATAATTTTGTGGCCGCCGCGCATAACTTCCGTCGCTAAATTATAGCCAGATTCCTCGATATAACCTGTTTTCCCCCCAATAAAATTATACGGTTCGGCGTTTAAAAAACTCCAAAGCAATTCGTTGGTACTTTTGACATAATAAGTTTTATCGCTATTAACGGGATTAAAAACATATCTCTTCTGCAATGTTGCCGACCTTACTTCCTCTCGCTCCAGAGCCGTGGCAACAAGTTTTGCTACATCGCGAGCTGTTCCTTGATTTTCCGGTAAAAGACCCGTTGGATCGACAAAGGTTGTATCTTTTAAACCAAGCGTCTTCGCCTTTTTGTTCATTTCCGCAACAAAGTCTTTTTGTTCCAAGCCAGTAGAACGAGCTAAAGCAATTGCAGCATTATTAACCGAACCAACTAGGGCCATATTAAACAAATCCCTAACTGTCACTTCTTCTGGCGAACGGGCGTAAACAATGCCACCCTCTCGATCATCCGCTCTGGTTAAACGGATTACTTTATCCCAATCCGGATCTTTATCCAAAAAAACTAAAACTGTCATAAGCTTGGTTAAACTAGCCAAGGGTGTTTTTTCCTGCGAATTTTTAGCGAATAAAACTGTGCCTGTCCCTTCGTCAAAAACTAAAGCCGAATTGGCTGTTGTTAAAATCCCAATGCTTCGGCTATCTTCTTTTTTTTGTGGGGCACGCGGCTCGGCTCTAGGCAAACTATATTGCTGACTATCTCCCTCACTTTGCGCGCGGAGAAAATCTTCCATCGAAATTTCATTTGTAAAATCCAGAACACCCAATTCTATGCTCCCCGGAGAATGAGCAACGAACGGCGTAAAAATCAAAATTATGCTTAAGATGATAGAAAACATCATACATTAACTTTATCTTGGGGAGTTGCGTCAGTTGATAAATTTAAAATTTTATCTAAAATTTCGCTTTTTGATAATTTTTCATAATCAGGAAGTTCACTTTGCTTGGCAATTCCGAGATAACGCATAAAATCAAAAGTGATATTGTAGAGTGGCTCTCCAGTTTTATCGGAATTTTTAGATTCCACCAAACCCTTGATCATCAAATTTCTCAAAATTAAACTACAATTAACGCCACGAATTTGTTCAAGTTCTGATTTCGCGATCGGTCCGCGATAAGCGACAATTGTTAATGTCTCAAGAGCCGGGCGGGTAAGCTCGCCCGTCATTTCATCTTTTAAAAAATCCTTTACCATTTTTGAAGCATCTCCACAAGTGGACATCTGATATTCCCCGTCAATTTCCATTATCTGCACTCCCCTCTTATTTGTTTTGCAATCATTCACTAAATCCGCTAAAGATTTTTTAACCTCTTCTTTTTCTCCGCCAACTTGCTCGCAAATTTTTTTTAAACTGAGCGGACGACTCGCCGCGAAAAGCAAGCTTTCTATTTTTAATTTCAAATTAGCCATAAATATTATTAAATACTATCCCCCCTTTTAATATTAATCTCTCCAAACATTTTTTCTTGGCTGACGACAATATGCCGATGTTTCAGAAGCTCCAATACGGCTAAAAAATGGACAATGATTTCTACTTTATCTTTTGCTTTGGAAACTATGGTATGAAATTTAATTTCAATATTTTTTTGAATTAAATCTCTTATCTGCTGTATTTTTTCCTGAATGGAAATAGTGCTCCTTACTACACCGCGCGGCAAGCGAACAATCGGCTCAAGATCTTCGATAATTTCACGCATCACCTGAATTAATTTTTCTTTCGTAAGCCAGGTCGGTGGATTAAACAAAATGTCCCCTGCCCCTAACGGCGGCCGCTCTCGAACAAATGTAAAGTGCCTTCTTAAAATCATTTTATGAATTACCAGGGACGCGTCGCGATACTCTTTATAAATTTTTAGTTGTGTAGTCAGATCTGACCCGTCTTCCCCTTCAAGTTCGAGCGAGGGTAAAAGCGCCTTTGATTTTATCCAAAGAAGTTTGGCAGCCACTACTAAAAAATCAGCCATCTCTGCCGGATTAAGATTATCCATTTGTTCAATATATTCAACAAATTGGTCAGCAATCCGAGCGAGAGAAATATCCGAAATATTCATCTCCTGCCCTTCGATCATTCTTAAAAGCAAATCAAGCGGGCCTTCAAATTTTTCTGTTTTTACTTTATACATTTTATTTTAAAAATTTTCGCTTTATTTTTTCTTCCCAAAAATGCCGAGAATCCCGCCCGTTGCTTTAAGAAAATTTTTCACCGTCATTACCACCGATTCTTCAAATGTTCCCGCTCCCGCGATAATCTGTTTCGCCTTAATCATGCTTTTATCTACATAAACCGGAACTTTATAAATTTGGCCGAAGGGCGTTATGGCACCAGGTTTAATCTTGAACATTTTTTTCATCATCCCTTCTTTAGCAATTTCAATTTTTTTCGCTTTAACCACCTTCTTTAATTTTCCAAGATCTAACTTATGCGAAGCCGGCAAAACGGCTAAAAGATAAATTTTATCGGCCTTTATCACCAACGTTTTAGCAATTTCACCAAGTTTTACGCCAAGCGTCTGGGCCGCGTCATAAGCCGTATAAACAGTTTTATGTCTAACTATTTTATATCCAATTTTAGCTTTGTCAAGATAGCTTAAGAGTTTTTTGGGAATAGCCATATTTTTATGCTTTTTTATTTTTTCTTAAACGTAAAATTTGCCAAATCATAACTGCGACCATGCCGGCTAAAAAAATTGCCCACGCAACAAGAACTGCAAGCATCATAACCCCTTCATAGCTATAGCCAACCCAATACCTAAAACCATAGCTCGACCGAACAAATAGGACGAGCGCGCCAAAAGTAGTCATAGCTAGAAGAACTAAGCTCTGAAAAATCCAGGCGATAATTTTTACAACATTATTTTTTACAAAAACATGTAGGAGAGTGCAAACTACAAAAATTAAACCTGGCGGTGAAAGAATTCCAATTACAAGAGAAATGCTGAGAATTACCAAAAACACCAAAATGCTAACTAAGATATTTCGCCAATCACCACTCTGTACTCCTACTTTATCATTATTTTCCGCGTCGCGAAGATATAAATCATAAGTCATTTCCGACGGCTGCATGTAACGCGATAGTTTTGTCAGATAATATTTTCTTTCTTCTGGCTGGATCCAATAATCGCCATTGGATTCTACGGCTAATTTTTCAATATCATCTGATTTAACCCAATTCGCGTAGCTTGTAGAAAATCCCGGTAAATCTTTTTTATGGTCAGCAAAAACGTAAAGGAGAATATTCACGCCCGGTTGCCATGGATAGTAATAATCCATCACTGGCGAGGCTTCAACTGTCGTAGTTTTTGCCCCAACGGCAACGCCCATGCCCGCGCTTGCACTCTGTCCACTTTCCATCATAAGTGGGATTGGCTCGGGATTCGGATATTTAAAATACTCAGCAATGCCAGAAATTTTTAAAGGAAAAACAATTTTTGAAGAAGCAAAAGTAAACTTAAGCGGCACGGCATGGCCTTCTCTAAGTTGAGACTCAACTCCTCCACCTAATGATTTGGCATCAAGTTTAATGGCGGTAAAATACCATTTGTTGGCAATATAATCATCAAACAAATATTTTCCTTCTTCTGGAAATTGGTAATTATTATCCTTCAACCATTTTGTCAAAGCCTCAGGATCATTAGCTTCAAGAACAGTAATGTCATAATATTCCACTTTTTTTGTTTCAAGGACCGTTACGCCGCTCGCCATTCCTGCCTCATCTCGTGTCGCTCCGCTATACATCGGCATAACCCGATAACCATATTCTGGAGCCGTTAATTTGTCCAGGGCAGTAAAAAGTTCATCAGTAGATTTTGAAACCGCTGGACGGGAAGGAGTTGGGACAATCCAGCTAAAATTTTCTGCGTCGCCGCGAAAAGTTACGGAAAGAATCATTGTTTCCGTATTTTCATTATGAAAAATCACGGCTTTTTGATCAGTCTCCTGCATCCAATAATCTGGCGGCGGGAAAATTGCTCCGTCAGCGCTAGCAATTGCGGGCATTATAATAATTACAAGACTAATTGCAAAAATAATTTTTTTCATAAGCTGGCAATTTAATTATTAATATTACTTGTTAAGCGTTAATTGTTTTCCCATCGCCGCTTTTAATACTTC